>PPYE01432910.1_pt1 | contig 24104 bp, 26 predicted proteins | sample 1559881 | NCBI WGS metagenome assembly PPYE01 (sample SAMN08240022, study PRJNA423297) | Human gut metagenome, whole genome shotgun sequencing project. | reverse complement strand
GTATAAAATGGATGAAATCAGTGAAGAGGAAGCAGTATCAATTTAATATAGCAATTATTTAATATTCGTTATACTAGTTCCACAGCTTTTGTTGCATCCATCCAGGTTTCTGCATCCATCAAACGGGATAATTTCGCCCTGGACATTCCAGTTTTCAGTGCATACGCATTGATGATCGAATCTTTCACACCATTGAGCATATCAATTGCTTTTTCCATTTGCGTATGATCACCAAAAACAACCGTCGCTGGATTATGAATCATCATCATGGATACAGGTGACACCAAGACCGTATTTCCTGCCATTGCAATGACTGAAGCTGCGGATGCCGCAATACCATCGATCTTAACCGTCACATTTCCTTTGTAATTTGCCAGCATGTTATAAATTTGCGCTGCTGCTACGCAATCCCCTCCAGGTGAATTTATCCATACCGTAATATTGCCGCTACCAGAATTTAACTCATCCTTAAACATCTGAGGTGTAAAATCATCATCAAACCAGCTTTCCTCCGCAATTGTCCCGCGAAGTTCAAGAATTCGTTCGACGACTTCTTCATTTGTTTCCTGGTTGAGACTCTTTTTGCTCCTCCAGTTCCAGAATTTCTTGTTCTTCACTATTTTCCTCCTCTCCCGTATTTGATTCCGCCGCAAAGATACCTGCGTCCTGAAGCTTTGTCATATTTCCATTGATTAGATACAAATCACCACCAAGTTCTGATGGAATCTTATCTAAATTTTCAAGTTCTCTAATATCATTTGCCGACATCCAACCGTTCTGTCTTGCTGTTGCATAACCATTCATACGTGACTGATAGTCTCCACGTAATAACCCATCTACATTAAATTTGATAAAATAATCTTTTTTCTCATTTTCATTCAATAAAGAGCGACACATGTTTTGCTCCCACCTTGATACCCAAGGATCCAGCGTATACTTAACAAATTCAAGTGACTGCTGTTCAATATTAGAAAAGCTTGATTTCTCAAGGTCTCCCACCATATGAGGTGGCACTCTGAATATTCGAGCAATCTCATTTAATTGAAATTTTCTTGTTTCTAAGAACTGCGCTTCAGTTGGAGAAATCGAAATCGGTGTATACTTCATTCCTTCTTCAAGTACCGCTACTTTATGAGAATTTGAACTTCCGCCAAATGTTTGTGACCAACTATCGCGTACTTTCGAAGGTTCCTTTAATGTTCCCGGATGTTCAAGAACACCAGATGGTGCAGCACCATTTGCATAAAACTTAGAACCATATTCTTCTGCAGCGATGGCGAGTCCTATTGCATTCTTTGCCATAGCAATCGGAGAATATCCCACTAAGCCATCAAAACCTAGTCCTGGAATATGCATTACCTCATCGGGTGTCAGTTTTACTGAAGAACCCTTATTCGTTGGTACATCATCCTGACTTACTTGATATTCATAAAAAAGCGTACCATGATCATCTCTATCAACTTTCATTCGATTTGGCATCAAAGGATACAGTGCTATCACTTCACCCTTACCATTTCGGATAATTTGTGCATATGCATTTCCCCACAATAGCAAGTGTGTCATCAATGTCTCTCTAAATACAAAACTAGTCATTTCTGGATTAGGTTCATCATGAATAATTTTATATAAATTATGATTTATTGCTTTTTCCTTTCCACCTTTTTTGTTATAATGATAAAGATGAAGAGGTAACCCGGCTATTGCCTCCGAAAGAACTCTTACACATGCATATACAGCAGTCATTTGCATGGCACTTCTTTCATTCACATTTTTCCCAGCGGTACTCGCTCCCATAAAAAACGAATATGCACTACCACTAGTTCTGTTCTTTGGTGCATCTCTAGTTTTAAATAATCCTGAAAATATATTCATTTCATTCCCCCAATAGTATTATTTTAAAGAAAGGACGATTATTATGTATCCAATTTATTATTCAGCTCGTAATAAAGATCGAGCACCACGAAAACGTCAACTTAAACCTATAAGAACTCTCACTGTTTCTTCCGTAAGCGGATACAATTCAGATTATACTCCTGCCATTAGACTTAACGGAAAATGGTTAGAAGATTATGGGTTTCATCAAGGTAATAACGTTGCCGTTCACTGTAAAGACGGGAACTCATCATCAAAAGATTAGAAAACGAGTAAGCCTCTAGTATCATAAACTGATTCAGTCATTTCATTTCCACATCGAATAGCTCTATCTAATGCCATAATGGTTGCAATTGCACCGTCGATTTTTTCTGTACTCTTTGATTTATCTGCTTTAATATTTCCAGCTGGATCCTGGCGAATATAAATATTATCCATATTCCAACGTAATACCGGGTGCCCTCCATGAGCAATCTTTTGCTCAAGTGTTAATTTCATCAATTCTTTGGTAGGTGGGGACATGGAAGCAAACCCCTGGCCCATGGCTACCACATTAAAGCCCATTCCCTCTAGGTTCTGTACCATTTGTACAGCTCCCCAGCGGTCAAAAGCAATCTCTCGAATATTGAATCGTTCCCCTAGATGTTCGATGAATTTTTCTATAAATCCGTAGTGGACAACATTTCCTTCCGTTGTCTGAATAAATCCTTGCTTCTCCCATACATCATAATTGACGTGATCTCGCCGGACACGAAGATCCAGTGTTTCTTCCGGCAACCAGAAATACGGCAGTACATAATACTTATCTTCCTCATCTTCCGGCGGAAATACCAAACAAAAACAGGTAAGGTCTGTGGTACTGGAAAGGTCGAGTCCTCCATAGCAAACCCGTCCTTCCAGATCATCTTCATCTACTGGAAATGCACAAGCATCCCATTTATCCATAGGCATCCATCGAATACTCTGTTTCACCCATTGATTTAAACGCAACTGCCGAAAGGCATTCTCTTCACCTGGGTTTTCCTGCGCCGATTCACAGGCTGCAACTACTTTATCTATACCTATCGTTTCTCCAAGAGAGGGATTGGCCCTCTTCCATACTTCCGGATCCGTCCAATCTTCTTCAAGATCCGCTCCATAGATAACGGGATAAAAAGTAGAATCATGTTTTCTTCCTTCCAAAATATCCTGCGCCTTCTGATGCACTTCATAACAAATGCTTTCTGTGTTATTTCCTGCCGTAGTAATGAGGAAATACAGCGGCTGCATACGGGCATCTCCAGAACCTTGGACCATAACATCATATAGTTTTCGATTGGGCTGGGTATGTAACTCATCAAAGATAACTCCATGAGTATTGAATCCATGCTTATTTGCTACATCAGCAGAAAGTACTTGATAGGTACTGTTTGTTGGAATGTAACTCAGTTTTTTCTGTGACTCTAATATTTTGATTCGTTTACTAAGGGCTTTAGAAAAGCGAACCATATCAGCAGCCACATCAAATACAATCTTTGCCTGGTTCTTATCTGCCGCACAGGAATAAATCTCCCCTCGCTGCTCTCCTTCACAAAGAAGTAATAATGCAATCGCTGCAGCCAGCTCTGATTTTCCATTTTTCTTTGGAATTTCTACATAGGCCATATTAAATTGTCGATATCCATTGGGTTTGATGATTCCGAACAAATCTCGAATAATCTGTTCCTGCCACTGAAGTAAAAGAAATGGTTTTCTCGCCCAGGTTCCCTTTGTATGACAAAGATTCTGGATAAAATTCACTGCAAAATCTGCAGCAACTTTATCATAATGAGAATCTGGTGCCATAAATTTCGTAGGCTGATATTTATATTTTTTCTTTTCCATTTCTGCTCCTTTCCAAAAGTGAGCACGAGAAAACGGCCAGGCTTCTTTCCTGACCGCTTTCTCGCATTCGCTTTAATTGTAGTTGTTTAATAAAATGCTGTAGGCAATGTTTGCTTCTTCTGTCTCTGGTTTCATGTCCCAACCTCTGTCGTAGTTGACTTCCCATTCTCCGTCAATCTTAATGCTCAGCTTACTAATTTTTCCTCCGTTGATTCCAAATTCTTCACTTGCTTCTTCAAAGGCTTTTACCCAATAATGTGCGATTTTTTTGCCTTCCTGTGTTGGTATCTGAATTGAGCCTTCTTTCCATCCGTATAACATGTTATTTTCCTCCTTCGGTTTGCTTTTCTTTTGTTGTACACATATTCGCTCTAAAACACATATATATCCAGTCAATTCAACAAATATATGTACCAAACATTCTCGGGAAAAACTGTGTGTATTACTCCCTTATTTTTCTGCAGGAATCTTCACCATATACAACTCCAAGGCAGTCACCCACATCCCAGTCCACATGGATTGTCCCAGTATCATCAACTGTATTAACAGTTCCTCTCATACCTGGCATCATTTTTCTGTAGGGATCATTCATTTCTATAAGTTCTACCCTGGTTCCCCTGGGATATTCCGATTTGATTCGATCTACGATATGCTTGGCTGGAAAAATCATTCTTTATCGCCTCCTCTCTTTCCACTTTTAAATGCAGAAGATCCATCAAGTTTTGAAAGAAGAATTTTTCTGTCCCTCTTGTACTCATCACCAATGAATCCAAGTCTTAGTAGAAAGCATCTGAATGAATACTTTGGATTTTCATTCTCGCGTGGCTTTGCAGTAATTTTCTTTTGCTTTATCGTCATTTCGCAAATAGCCGATATGAACTTCGTGTAGGTCATGGAAGTTTCTGGGTTTTGCAGTCCAAACCAAGGAAAATGTATTTTCCCACCCTGTTCCAGGACTTTTAGCTTCTGTGTTCCAAGAGCTTTTTTTATCAATTCCCCCTTCGCCGAAAGTAACGCATTCAGATTTTCCATATCGACTGCTTCTTTTGGAACGGAAACAATCAAGTCGGTGTCTGAAAATGGAATCGCTTCTTCATCTACCGGCAGCTCTAACATTTCTTTTGGAAGCTTCACTTCCTTTCTTTCAGAAATATACTCTTCTACCGGATATCCGGCTTCTTGAAGTCCTTCCAAAACTTTCTTTTCCAAGTAGGGGTTGATTTCATCTGGATATTCAATCCTTCCCGTTTTTCCAACCCAAAATTCTCCAATCTGATATGCGCAACTTGGAACTTTTAAATAGACTGCTTTTATTCCCGTCAGTGTACTAATAAGCTGTACCAGTTCCTTACGTTCTGTCATTGTGAGTTCTAATGTAATCGTCATCTATACGTACCTCCTCTTTTTTGTTTAGTACATATATCACTCTAAGTGACATAAATAGCAACGGATATATGTACCAAACTTCTCAGAGAGTTATTGTGTACATTACATTTCCGGCATTGGAATCTCAGTGTATGGAATCTTCTCGTCATCACGAAGAACATACACATCTTTACTATTGCCATTTTTCGATTCAATATAACGATTCACTGCAACATCCACAAATTTCGGTTCCAATTCCACACCATAACAGATGCGATCCATCTGATCACAAGCCATCAGTGTAGAGGCAGAACCCAGAAATCCATCCAGAACAATTCCATTTGCCTGGGTACACTGCTTAATCAGATATGCGATCAGCGGCACAGGCTTACTAGAAGGATGCCCAAAGCCATCTTCCTTAGAATTTTTGATTCCATCAAATTCAAAGACCGATTTTTGCTTTTGGTCTCCATACCATTTATGCTTTCCATCCTTTTGCCAGCCCCAGATGATTGGTTCCATATTAAATTTCCAATCAGTTCTCATAAGTGGCGCTCTTGGTTTTTTCCAAATCAGTCCAGCACCTACTTTGAAACCTGCATCCTCATAGGCATCATAAAAGACACGCGCCTTCATGGTTGCATAAAACACATAGATGGAGGCGTCGATAGCCATATTTTCTTTGAAATTCCCGAATGCCTTCATCAGGAACTCATAACCGTCCTTATCGTTAAGATCATCATTTGCAATCTTTCCAGAAGCATTTTCCAATGCAACAAAATATGGAGGATCTGTACAAACAAGATTTACTTTCTTTCCATTCATAAGTCTTTCATAGGTTTCCGGCAATGTAGAATCACCGCATATTACACGATGGTTTCCGATACACCAGATATCTCCGGTCTTGGAGAACGCTGGCTTTTGTAGCTCTTCTTCTACATCGAAATCATCTTCCTTGGCATCATCCGCATCGCCCGCTAAAAGATCTGCAATCTCCTGTGCATCAAAACCGGTAAAAGATACATCAAAATCCATTCCTTCTAAAGCCTCAATCTCTACTCGCAGCATTTCTTCATCCCAACCTGCATCCTGTGCATAACGGTTATCTGCTAGAATGTATGCTTTTTTCTGAGCTTCTGATAAATAATCTACCAGTACACACGGAACCTCTGTGATTCCTTCTTCTTTTGCAGCCATCAATCTTCCGTGACCTGCGATCACATTAAAATCAGAATCGATAATCACCGGATTGATAAAGCCAAACTCCCTAAGAGATCCTCGAAGCTTATTCACCTGCTCCGGCGAATGTGTTCTTGCATTATTGACATAGGGAATCAGCTGGTCTGTTGATACCATTTTCATTTCTGTTGTATGTTTTCCCATGTTATACGAGCCCCCATTCTGCCAGTTTTTCAAAACCACCAAGTAAAGAAATATACGATCTCGCTTCTTCTACAATTTCTGAATAAGGAATCCCATCAATCTCCTCATCTCCAATAGCACAAGAAAGTGTTACAACTTCTCCAGTTCTTTGCGCTTTAAGAAAGGCATAAATATTTACAGACACATCTGCTTTCGAGAAATCTTTCCCATGAAGACCTCCTCCAGTTACCGCATCCGCCATATCAGAACCCAATTTTCTGTTGGTGGCACCGGTATCCACATTAGTTCCTCCATCCCATTCTCCTAATGGATTGACTTCTGCTCCCGGATATATCTTTCTTAATTCTTCGGAATTCGCCTGACTCTGACAAATCACAAGTCTTACACCATCCAGGATATATTTTCCGTCTGTTTGGTATTGGTCATAAATTCTACGAGCAATCCCAGACAATTCTTTTTGCTCCTGCGTAAGTGGTACTCCTTTAAAGATACCATTATCACCACATCGAATTTTGTCCTTCTGATTTTTGGCAAGATGTGTATCTTGCGGAACAATCTGAATATCAGTTTCTACTATTCCTGCAATCCTAAGAATCACATTCTGCACTTCGTTCTCCCTTACATCCGCAGATGTTTCAATCACTGCATGGCAGATACCATGTCCAATTAGAATTTCTACTGCAATCTTAGGATTCGGTTCTTTTCCATAGGCTAGATCTACAATCGCACCTGCAATTCTATCTGCCATCTTATCTGGATGGCTTGGATTTACTTTTTCAAACATCCATCAAATCTCCTTTACATTCTATTTCGTAGCAGCATCTCCATCGGATCTGCTTCATCCGGATTAAAGTCATCCGCACAATTTTCTTTCACCACCTGGAAAATTTGATACCAGATCGTGTTCACCTGTTTTTGATAATTTTGCGCCATTGCTACAAAGGGACTGGCACAAGCAGCACCGGTTGTTGGATGCTTGGAAAGGAAACCATATTCAGAAATTGCTTCATCACACTGCATGAGTCTGGATACGGACATCGCATACTGTTCTACCAGATGCTTACTCACTAATCGCTCGCAGCCTTTATCCTTGAGCCATATCCACGTTTCACGATAGATACGTTCTGCATCAAATTCACCACCAGCCTTCTGCTTTGATTTTATATAGGCACTTGGTTCTGGAACATCTACTCCGTCAAGATTTGCTACTTCTGGTAAATCAATTACCTGCAGCTTTCTTCCGCCAGGATTGCCGGTTGCTATCTTTTCCGAGAGCGCTTTGGGCTTCCGGCCTGCATTGACCTTGATGTTCGAGCCGCGTGCCGTTCCGTCTCTCGCCATTATCATTCATCTCCTATTACTTTTTAACGTTTCTGGGTGTTATAGGTCGTTCAAAAATGCTAAAAGTGCACGCGAAGGGGCCGCACCGTTGCCCGGTGAGTTCGATCGTAGAGATTACGACCGCCCCTACCCTTTTTCGGAAATGACCATCATTTGGAAAAATAAAATGAAATAAGTTTGTCATTGACCATCATGACTATCATTCATATGAATCACTCTTTCTTCCATGCCAACGGTCACCACGCTCGGCATGGATCTTTACGTGACACGGTTTACACAGTGATATAAGGTTGCTCCTATCATGTGTGCCACCTTCTCGTAAGGGTAGCTTATGGTGGACTTCTTCCACCGGGACAAGCACTCCCTTCTCATAACAAAGTTCACAGAACGGGTGGGTCTTCACGTAGCTGTCACGAATGCGTTTCCACGCTCGACCATAACATTTCCTTGTATTCGGATCACGATGATACTTCTCGTACTGCTTGTTGTCTTCCTTCTGGTGTTCCTCACAGAACCTACCCTCTGTTAACCTTGGACATCCGGGGTGGTGGCACGGATGCTTTACTTTTCTTGGCATTACCACACCTCCAATTTCCGGCATAAGAAAAGCCCTCACGATGGGATTGCCATCATGAAGGCTCCTGCCTGTTTTGTTTTATCTTTTTCGACATCATAACAATATCATAGATATGACCCGGACATTGTTGGACATTTACGGACATTTCCGGCACACTTAAATTAAGATCGGATTTTCTGGCACCTTGTAACAAGATAACGCTTGATTGTGCCATCTTCGAACAGTCCTTTCATCAACATACATCTCGTCTCCGATTTTTGACCAAGGCATATTGTAAATGTAACGATATTCCAACACTAAACTGAGATCTGGATTTTCAACCTTCTGAATAGAAGCACGCATCTGCTCCCTTAAATCCAGTAACAGTGCAATTCGCTTTTCAGACTCTTCCTCATATTCCATAATCTTTTCCAAAATCTTTACAAATGGTGCATCCATATTTCTTGTCGAATTATAATGTTCTTCGAATCCCGGAGAAGAAACTGAAGTGGAAAGTGCTCTCAGTTCCTCAATCCTTCGTTGCTGTAATTTGATTTTATTTTCAAGTCTATATGCTTGACTCAAATATTCTTTCACCGTCATGCCGACACCTCCTCGTCTAGCTTTCTAACCAACATTGCTCCATCAATATTGGTGAGTACAGAAAACCAATCAGACAGGAAGAATCTACGGCATTCTTCTTTCACAACTTCTGCAGCATGATTTGTTTTTCCCCTGGCTAACTTCTTACAGGCATCCCTATAATCCTTTACTGCTTGTAAAATAATTGCATTTGCAAGTCTCTCGCAAGGATCAATATCTGAATTTGTACTCATTGCAATACCTCCGAAATAATGCTTTATTCCATCGGATTGACTCTGATTGTCATTGATTGTCTACATTTCTGCTTTTACCGCATCGATAAGTGCCGACTGAGTTTTATCTTTATCAGATAAAGATTTCATGATCTTCTCATCAATGGTGCCTTTTGCAACCAGATGAATGATTGTAACGGTACCTTCCTGTTGCCCTTGTCTGTATAACCTGCAGTTGGCCTGATCGTATAATTCAAAGTTAAAGAATGGAAGGCTATAGTACACCATAACATTTCCTCCGGACTGCAAATTGAGTCCATGGCCCATACTGGCTGGTTGAGCTAATGCCACCTGTAGCTTTCTCTCACACCAAAGGGAGATGCTCTCGTCGGTATCGATCTTCATATAATTGACACCAATCTTCTCAAGTCTTGCTACTATCCTGTCATAATCGTGCTTGAACCAATATGCCACCAGAAGTGGCTTTCCATTTGCAGCTTCAATAATATCCTCCAGTGCATCAAGCTTCTTGGAATGAATATCAATAACATCCCTTTCTTCTGAATCGGAGTAGATTGCACCATTGGCCATCTGGCACAGCTTGTTTGCAAGGGACGCGGCATTTGCTGCTGTCACTTCATGTTCTGGTGTCTAAAGAATCAACTGATCCTTCATATCCTTGTACTGCTTCATTTCCTTCTCATCCAGGTAAACCGGATACTCATTACTGATAAGTTCTGGCATCTGAAGGTAATCACAAGCCTTCATGGATATGGTAATATCCGAAATCTTATCGTAGATCTTCTCCTCCGCACCAGACAGCAGCTTATAACTGTAGACGATAGGTCCATTCATCTTGTCAGGCTTAAAATAATTTAGTCTATACTGACCGATGAATTTTCCGAGCCTCGTTCCTCCATCCAATAACTTATATTCCGCAAACAGATCCATCAAAGAATTGCTTGCAGGAGTTCCGGTAAGACCAACGATGCGTTTGACCTTACTTCTCACACGCATGAAAGCTTTATGCCTTGCTGCCTGATGATTCTTAAAGCTTGAAAGCTCATCAACGATTACACAATCATAATCGAACGGAACTCCGCTTTTCTCTACAAGCCATACCAGGTTGTCTCTGTTAATAATATAAATGTCTGCATCTGCCATAAGTGCTGCAGTCCTTTGTTTGGCTGTGCCTGTTACAACAGAATAGCTAAGACCTCTTAGCTCATCCCACTTTTCGATCTCATCTCTCCAAGTCCTGGTAACACGTAAGGGACAGATCACAAGAACATTTCTTACCTCGAAGAGCTCATACATTAAGCATTTGATACTCATCAAGGTTAGTGCTGTTTTTCCCATACCCATATCCAGCAGGATCGCCGCTATGGGATTTTGTAATATAAAATCTATCGCATATTGCTGATAGCTATGTGGTTTGAATTTCATCAAGAATACCTCCGATATCTTCTATGGCATCAAGGACATATACCTTAAATCCTAATTGCTCCAATAGTTTGTGTCTGGAAAGCTGAAGTGGTCTTGGCTTCTGTCCTGGTGCTTTGCATTCAATCATACCTAGATGTCCCTGATCCTCGCCCGGCATTGGAGGTAACAGGACCAATCGGTCGGGCATTCCATCATAGGAAGGGCACACCCACTTCGGACAGATGCCACCTCGCTTTTTTACTTCACTGACTAACTTCTGTTCGATGACTTTTTCTCGCATCGCACACCTCCATCAATTTTAAGTGTGCAGGTCTCGACGGTCATTTACATAACTTCCCTTATAGCAATTTTTACCTTATTTTTTTCTCTATAGAAAACTTTTGTAATAGACCTTCGAGACCTGCACAAATGGCTTAAATACTGGATTCTTGAAAATCTATGCTTTTTGAAAAAAGTTTGTATTTGACCTTCTCTACCTGCACTACATCAAAAACTAAATAAAATCATTTCCGGATTTGAGCTGCACGCCCTGCACCATAATGCCATTACGAGATTTACGTCTAACAAAGCCTGCCTTATCCGCTGCTGTATAAAAGTCAGTGGTACTTCTCGTATATTCACCATTCTGGATGCAGTATGCTCTGTACTGCTGATAGAACTCACCTGATCTTTCTTCCAGTCCATCACCCACATCACAGCAGTCGGAAATAAAGTGTGCCAACCAGTCATTCTCATCGCGGTATGCTGCAATGGCATCCACCACGCACTTCGGATCATCTACCTTATGGTCCGCTGCACTTACCTTCATTGCCCCTTCAATGATCCACTTCATGATAGATGGGCCAGCCTTTTCAAAGAGATAATCACCATAATTCTTGATGTCACTGTTCCCTTTAATCTTTGCATTGAATGGAATAACCTTTAAACGACGCCAAATTCCATCATCATTTGCTCCTACCTTGGGGAGAAAATTAGTGAATAAAATAGTTTGATGAGAAGGTACGAAGAACTGCGGATCACGATACTTCTTACAGGCATAGATTTCATCGGTGGAACAGAGCTGCTTTACCATTGCAGTATTGAGGCGCACACCTTCTCGCATTTCTGAAGCAATAACAATGCGCTTTCCTCTTAATTCCGCTAATTCTACCTGTGCATTTACACGAGTCCCCATTGTCAGAAGGTCAGATGATATCTTGCCACTGTAGCTTCCCATGACCCTAGCTATTGTGTTAAAGAATGTGCTCTTACCATTGGCTCCATCTCCATATGCAATAATTAAGAACTCGCTATATACTTTACCGATTGCAGCAAGCCCAATAATTCTCTGCACATATTCAATCAGCTCATCATCTCCACAGAAGAATGTTTGAAGTGCCTCTTCCCAAATGTCTGCTCCCTTATCTCCCGGAGAACATTCCGTCATCTTAGTAATAAGGTCAAACGGATCATGCGACTGCTCCCCTGCCACACCCTTCGTCAAATCATATGTGGACATTGGTGTATTAAGAAGATTTGCATCTTTATCCAAATCCGTAACTTTGATGGTAACCATCGATTTTGCAACATTCAGCGCTGAAGTAATGTACTTGTAATCACGTCTCTTCATGGTAAAGGCAAGATACTTCTCTGCACCAATCAGCATATAAAGAAGTGGCAAATCATCCTCTTCCATTTTCTTTACTAAGGCCTTTGAGCCTTGATTCACAAGCGATTCATCATATCCGGCATCAACCAGAGCTTTCTTTGCTGTTTCAATGGCGCTCTGTGCATCTGCAAGCTGCAGATCCAAGAACTCCACACAAGCAGCAACAGCCATCTGCTTATCTTCCACCCACAGGTCTCCGTCATAACGAATGAAATCTGTAGCCCCGGAATATTTCAACTCATCTCCATATTCACGCGTCAATACCTTGGCCTGTCCAACATCAGAGTAATCGGCTGGTTTCAAAGAAGGTGCTCCGTCACCGAACTCATCATTATATTGATCCGGCGGTACATACCCGTTGGTGTTTACAATCTTTTTTCTAAAGAACTTAATCGCTGAGTTCCAGATGGTATTCAATTCGGATTCTTCCAATGGTGGATCACACTTTGCAGCCTGGTCCGTAAATACTTGATGGGTCTTATCACATTCACCGTATCTCTTAAGTACTCTTCCTGCAAAGCGAGACATAAAGTTATTTCGATTTCCCTGCGTAATTGCGTTCTGGCTAATCTCATCATCGAAATCTCCATCATCTGCTTCGACAACAAGGTCATCTAAAATACTCATCCAACCTTCATGCCAGATAACATTATCTGCGGAAGCACCAAACAGGAACCTTGCTGCATCCAGAGCATTGTCATCGAAGAACGGATACCCTTTTTGCAGAGCCACTTTCATGGCAGCATACTGATCAGCGTTATTGCATGCATCAATAGGAAAGTAAATGTGATAACGAGGTCTCGGTGTTTTTCCATCTTTCGCAAGCAAGTGATGTCTGCTTGGCACCAATACATAATCAATACTTCCGAACAGTTCATCCAGCTTATCTGCCGTAAGCCACTCCGTTGGATCATCACTATGATCATTATCAATATCCATTGGGATTACATCCGACTCTATAAAATTATCCTTACTTCTGTAATTCTTATCATAGGCAGCACATACATGATCCTTGGCCACCACAGCTTCCATGGTTGCTGCATCATCTACCACAACTTTATGTGGATAGAAGCAGTTTGCCGCATTGCCTACACAATCTGCATGGAATAATGTAATTTTCATTTAAACTTCCTCCTTCATATCCTCAGTGAAATATCTAATTCTCATTCCTTTTCTCTCGGCATATGCAATCTCCTGTTGCATTCCTACGGTCGGATTGTCAAACACCCACAGCTCTTTACATTTAGAAAGAATTGCAATATCCATGAACATCGCAAGCTCTCGCTTGGATGCTTCATCAAGGAATTGTGGTAATAACAAGTGTGGCACCAGAGGAATTGCTCCCCTGTCAACCGCAAACCTGCTGTAGCCTCTTGCCTTCTTTGTATTCCAAGCAGTGTCACCACTGTATGGAGAACAAATATACACAATCGGCATATACCTTCTATCCATATTTGAAAGAGCTGCGTAAGGAACCGGATCAGCATATCCTTCGGGATTCTTAAAACTTACCCCCATGAGCCTCACGCTCCTTTCGTTAATTAGTAAGAACACTTGTCATGTCCTTCATATTCCTTTGGACATCCATTCCCGTTTTGAACGATGTTTTTTCCATAATTTTTCAAAAAATGAGTCGCTTCCTTATTAAAGCGAATTTCTCGGATGCGATTTTTTCAAAAAGTACAAATTTTCATCGTTCAAACTGCCATCCCCTGTCCATAGGAGTGTGAAAGGAAGATGCAAAATTCCTCCTCATAAAATTTCTATGAAAATGTTTCGTTCATTTCAAAGATTCATGTCCATAGGAATGTGAAGAGGTAACGATGCAATCGCCTCTCAAGAAAAACAAAAAAAGTTTCGTTCAAATCCTCAAAACGTGTCCAAAGGATTATGAAAGGAACAACAGCTTTCAGAAAGTCGGTGTCATAAATGGCAGAGATGACAAAAAATGACGCCAACTGTAATAGGAACCTGGATCTAGATATAGAACTCGCAGAATTCCTTATTGCAATCAGCGTCATAGCAAAACAGCTCGCTATGAAAATCACAGCCAATCAATTGTCAAAGGAGGACAATCATGAACAAATGTTACGGACTGATCGGAGAGACGATCAAGGTAAGGTTTAAAAGAGGTAACTCGGACGCTTACCCTTGGCAGGGGCAGGAAGTACCTATTCTCATTACCGGAGAATATGACAATTTCCTGGTAGGCTTGGTTCTTCCTCACTACACACCACATGGTATGGGGCTTTCTCATCCATCCCCAGTTACAATCGACAAACACGATATCAAGATTGGTGAAATGATTTTAAACGGAGGTGCAATCGTATGAAGATGAATGAGTTATCTATCTTAATCGAAGAATTGATTAACTGCGGTAACGCAATGGTCAAAGCAGCCGAGGGGCTGAAAGAATACTACTCCTCAGCCGAGGTAGTTCCGGATAAAGAAGAAGGCCCGGAGAAGACAACCGAGGCTACTAAAGAAGAGAAAGTCTATACCAAAGAAGAAGTAAGAGTCATGCTTGCTGATAAGGCAAAAGTTGAGGATCGCAGGTACAAGTCAGACGTTAAAGCATTAGTTGCTAAGTTCTCTACAGATGGAACTCTGACAACCGTACCAGCAGAAAGCTATGCTGCTCTTATCAAAGAGCTGGGGGTGATCGGTAATGCCTAAGCATGCACTTCTCTCCGCCTCTTCCAGTAAACAGTGGCTGAACTGCCCACCATCTGCAAAGTTATGTGCAAACAAAGATGACGGAGCAAGCCAATATGCGAAGCAAGGCACGGATGCTCATACCTTATGTGAATACAAGGTGCTTACAGCTCTTGGCATTTCCGCAAGAGATCCAACAGAAAATTTGGATTATTACGATGCAGAAATGGAAAACTGCACAGAGGAATATCGAAATTATGTTATGGAACAATATGCGGAAGCACAAAAGCTCTGCAATGATCCTATCGTTCTGGTGGAGCAACGTCTGGACTTTTCCAGATGGGTGCCAGAAGGCTTTGGAACAGGCGATTGCCTGATTGTTGCAGACAACGTACTGCATATCATTGATTTCAAATATGGACTTGGTGTTTTAGTTGAGTCTGAAGGAAATCCGCAGATGATGTGCTATGCGCTTGGTGCACTGGATATCTATGATGGCATTTATGATATTTCATCAGTAAGGATGACCATCTTTCAGCCGAGAAGAGATAACATTTCCACCTACACCATGGACAAGAATGATCTGCTTGAATGGGCGGATACCATTCTTTCTCCTACCGCAAAGCTTGCATATGTAGGTGAGGGTGAATTCAAAGCTGGAAACCACTGTCAGTTCTGTAAGGTAAAAGCCACATGTAGAAAACGTGCGGAATACAACCTGGAACTTGCTAAATATGATTTTGAGATGCCTGCAAACCTGGAGGATACAGAGATCGCTGCAATATTACCGAAGGTCGATGAACTTGTATCCTGGGTAAACGACATCAAAGAATATGCCCTTCAACAGGCCTTAAGTGGTACCGCTTATGATGGCTACAAGGTTGTTGAGGGAAAATCGAACCGCAGATATATGAATGAACAGTCTGTTGCTGCCATCGTATCTGACAATGGATTCGATCCTTATGAGAAGAAACTTCTCGGAATTACTGCAATGACTTCTCTTTTGGGCAAGGCGAAGTTTAATGAACTCCTTGGATCTTTAATTGAGAAACCACAGGGTAAGCCCACACTGGTGCCAAATACAGATAAACGACCGGCATTGAACACAGCATTTGATGATTTTAATGAAAATGGAGGACAAATCTATGGCTAATTCTATTGTAAACAAAGGACGTATCGTAAACCCTACTAAGGTTATTACTGGACCGGACACGGTGTTCAGTTACCTTAACGCATGGGACCCGAAGTCCATTAATGGTGGTACACCGAAGTACAGTGTATCTCTCATCATTCCTAAGTCTGATACAGCAACCGTGAATAAGATTACGGCTGCGATCCAGGCCGCATATGAGGAAGGCGAATCCAAGCTTAAAGGCAATGGTAAATCCGTACCTGCTCTTTCTACCATCAAGACACCTCTTCGTGATGGCGATCTTGAAAGACCGGACGATGCAGCTTATGCAAACAGCTATTTTGTAAATGCTAATAGCAACACCGCTCCTGGTGTAGTGGACGCAAATCGCCAGCCGATTATCGAACGTTCTGAGTTATACTCCGGTGTGATCGGACGTGCTTCTATTAACTTCTATGCGTTCAATTCCAATGGCAATCGTGGTATTGCGTGTGGTCTTAACAACCTTCAGAAGCTTCGCGATGGACAGCCTCTTGGCGGTAAGAGTCGTGCTGAGGAGGATTTCGCTACTGAAGATGATGATGACTTCTTAAGCTAAGATAAAATGAAACGGACTGGCAGTGGTTATCTGCTGCCAGTCATATATAGGTGAAAACATATGACAATAGAAACCGTAAGTTCATTTGTGAATATAGCAGTTGATTTTACGCTGTCCATGACACTTCTTCTTATTTGCCTCTTCATAATTATCACCGTATGGAAATATATTATTCTTTCTTGCCTTAGAGCATTCAGGTGGTTATTTCCTGGAATCACGAAGAACAAAAACAACTGTAAGAAACGATGATCAAATGGGTAGTAGGTGTTTCATCTACTACCCTATTTTTTTAGGAGGACAATCTATGGATGATATTAAAACAATCAGTATTGACCTTGAGACATATTCAAGCGTACCTATCAAATATGGTGTTTACCCTTACGCAGAATCACCGGATGCAGAGATTCTTCTCTTTGGTTATTCAGTAAACTCCGGCCCGGTAATTGTAGTTGATGTAGCAAACGGAGAAACGATCCCAGATGATATCCTTGCTGCCATCACCGACGATTCTGTCATCAAATGGGCCTTCAACGCATCCTTCGAGAGAATTTTTTTATCCTATTGGCTCAAACGGAATTACCCGGAATACTTCTCTTCTTACAGTATCCCGGAAGATTCTGTATCAAATTATCTGAACCCGGCCGCCTGGCGCTGTTCCATGATATGGTCTGCATATATGGGGCTTCCATTATCCCTTGAGGGTGTTGGAACCGTGCTTGGATTGGAAGAACAGAAGTTGAAAGAAGGAAAAGATCTGATCAGATACTTCTGTGTTCCCTGCAAGCCTACCAAAACCAATGACGGACGCACCAAAAATATGCCGTGCGATGCACCAGAAAAATGGGATTTATTCAAGAAATATAATAAACGTGATGTGGAAGTAGAAATGTCCATTCAGGCTAAGCTCTCACGCTTTCCGGTACCGGAATTCGTATGGGAGGAATACCATCTGGATCAGGAAATCAACGATCGAGGTATTATGCTTGACATGGATGTAGTAGAAAATGCAATTAAATTTGACACCTTCAGCAAGGCCCGTCTGATGAGCAGCATGAAGGATAAGACAGAGCTGGAAAATCCAAACTCCGTGACACAGATGAAAGAATGGTTGTCGAATAAGGGAATTGATGCAGAATCACTTGATAAAAAGGCCATTATTGAATTATTAAAGACCGTACCATCAGATGTAGCAGAAGTATTAAAGCTCCGTCAGCAGCTTGCGAAATCATCCGTAAAGAAATACCAAGCTATGCAGAATTCTGTCTGTGCAGATGGACGTGCTAGAGGGATGTTCCAGTTCTATGGTGCCAACAGATCTGGCCGCTGGGCCGGACGTATTATTCAGCTGCAGAACCTGCCGCAGAACCATTTATCTGATCTAGCGGAGGCAAGGGATGTTGTCAAAAGCGGTGATTATGATTTTATGAATGTTTTATATGATAATGTCCCGGATATACTGTCGCAGCTTATCAGAACAGCCTTTGTACCCAAGAAAGGTTATAAATTCATCGTCTCTGACTTCTCTGCCATCGAAGCACGAGTGATCGCTTTCCTGGCCAAAGAACAATGGCGTATCCAGGTCTTTAAAGATAATAAAGACATCTATTGCGCAAGTGCATCTGCTATGTTCCACGTACCTGTGGAGAAACACGGCATCAATGGACACCTTCGACAGAAGGGTAAGATCGCAGAACTTGCATTGGGATACGGAGGCTCAGTCGGGGCCTTAACCGCCATGGGAGCTCTTGATATGGGACTGACCGAAGATGAGCTGCGGCCACTTGTCACCTCATGGCGTTCAGCAAATCCCAACATCACACAGCTTTGGTGGGATGTTGATGGTGCAGTCAAACAGGCGATCAAACAGCGCACAGCAACAGAAACGCATGGCATTCGCTTCGTTTACCAAAGTGGTATGCTTTTCATTATTCTCCCATCCGGCAGACGCCTTTGCTACGTAAAACCCAAGATCGGTGAGAACAAGTTCGGTGGTGAGTCCGTCACCTATGAAGGAATTGGTGAAAACAAGAAGTGGATGCGCATTGAATCCTACGGGCCAAAATTCGTAGAAAACATTGTCCAAGCCATCAGCAGGGATATCCTCTGCTATGCAATGCGCACACTCTCTCATTGTTTCATTGTAGGTCACGTTCATGATGAATTAATCATTGAATGTAACCAGGACGTTGACCTGGATACCATTTGCACACAGATGGGAAGAACGCCTGACTGGATCAAAGGTATCCTGCTGCGTGCCGATGGGTATGAAACAGAATTTTATAAAAAAGACTAAAAAAGCACCACCTCTGGATCAGCATCCGTAGGTGGTGCAAATTTTTATTGTTCCTCTGTAAATAATTTATATAGTCCGCTTGCGAGCATTGTCATAAATGTAGAATACTTTTTATTGTCTATATCACTAAACAATGACTCATAGGTTTCCTGACTTTCCATGTAAGATTCCATGGCAACTTCTTCAAAGCGTTTAGGGAATATGTTATTCTGGAACATCTGTGCTCCATCCTGTCTTGCAGATTTTCCGAGCGCCTTGTCTTTTGATAATTTTTCCCACAGATTTTGCATAATCACCTTGTCACCCTCTGTAAAATCACCGGATAGGGCTTCGTTGATTCTTTCTAACACTTCGTCAAGAGTTTCCTTCTTCTCTTCTGTTTTAAAGCTGCTCTTAACCTTTGCTGGCTCATACTGTCCCTGTGTATTTTTATCAAGCGCAATTTGTCCCGTAAATGTATGCTGTAATTTATAATATTCCAGACGTACCTTATTATCAAGATCCCATTTTTCTGTTTGCTCCGCAGGTAATAACTGAATCAAATAACTACAGAATACATATTCATCATGCAGATCTGCATCATACAAACGAATAATCTGTGTGATATAGTTATACCATTTCACAAAGCTTCTTACTTTTCTACGGAACTGATACTTTTCCTGATTTTCTAATCCATTATACGCATTTGCTACCGGCAAAAGTGCATTGGTTACTTGAGCTTGCACAGCATCCATTTTTTTGCCACTAGATGCATTGAATTTGATATTATGCACTTTCTTTACATCTGCATCATCATACACTTTGAAATCACGAAGTTCTCTCTGTGTTTTGTATATAAGATCGATATTTATTTCTGCTTCAAGACTTGTCTCTGTATAGAATGGTTGGAATGCTTCCAGTATCTCATCCTTTGTATTGATAAAGTCTATAACAAATGTATCATCCTTATCTGGTGCGATTCTATTTAGTCGACTGATTGTCTGCACAGCTTTAACATCACGTAGCTTCTTATCAATAATCATCGTATGAAGCAGTGGCTCATCAAAACCTGTCTGATATTTTTCAGCTACTATAAGAATGCTTCCTTGATCATGGAATACTGCTTTGGTTTGGGATTCCGTTACACGATTACCATCCTTGTCGACATTGAGGCTGCTCTCAGTATATTCTGGTCCATCATTTTCTGCCGGATCTTTCAGTGAACCTGAGAAGGCTATCATTACCAGGATATCCGGATCTTTCATAGCCGCAAGTCTTCTCACCTCTTTAAAATATCTCACTGCAGCAAGTCTTGATTCTGTAACAACCATCATTTTACCTTTGCCTGCAATCGATGGTTTTGTTACCGTCTCAAAAGTATCCACAATTACCTGAGACTTCTGCTGAATATTATATGGATGCTCCACCGCAAACTTCCTGATTGCCTTTGATGCCTGTAAAGACGGTACCTCTTCTGTCGCTTCAGCATCTGCCTTTTCAATATCATAACATGTCTTATATGTAGAATAATTTGCTAAGACATCCATGATAAAGCCCTCTTCAATGGCCTGACGCATGCTGTAAATATGGAACGGATGGAATGATCCATCTTGATGTTCTTCACCAAATATCTCCAGTGTTTTGTCCTTTGGCGTAGCGGTAAAAGCAAAGAAGCTAAGGTTGCTATGACGTCCTGCACTACATAATTCCTGCAAGAATTTGTCATTTTTCAGATCAATCTCTTCTTCCGCTTTTCCTTCCATTTCAGCGTATTCAGCTAATGCATCCTTCGTATCAGCAAGTGCCATTTTAAGTTTCAGTGCACTCTGACCAGTCTGGCTGCTATGGGCTTCATCGACAATAATTGCATAATTCTTACCAGTTGTATCACCCACTAGCTCATAGATTACTGGGAACTTCTGAAGCGTTGTAACAATAATACGCTTTCCATCCTTGATTGCCTGCAGCAGATCCTGTGAGCTCTTTTTTTCGTCAATAAGAACCACACTACCAATTGTATGATCAAAGCCACCAATTGTATCCTGGAGCTGTGAATCTAAGACACGTCTATCCGTTACGATTACAACTGAATTAAATACAGCTTCGTTATTTCTATGAAGACTTGCTAATCGGTATGCAGTCCAAGCAATACTGTTAGACTTTCCGGACCCGGCACTGTGTTGAATAAGGTAATTCTTGCCTGATCCATTTTTGGAAACATCTCCGATAAGTCTTCGCACTACGTCTAATTGGTGGTATCTTGGGAATATCAATCTATCCTTTGATTTTGTCTTTCCCTTTTCCAAGCTAATAAATTTTTGAAAAATATCGAGCATCTTATCTTTTTGGAACACTTCTTTCCAAATATAAGAAGTTACATAGCTTCCATCAGTTGTTTGAGGATTTCCTGCGCCACCATCATTACCTGCACCGTTGCTTCCTTGATTAAATGGTAGAAAGTATGTCTTAACACCATCAAGTTTTGTAGCCATTGCTGCATCAAACAAATCCACCGCAAAAAACGCTAAAATTCTATGGTTAAACTGGAAAGCTGGCTCATTCCTATCGCGATCATTCATCCATTGAACTTTCGCATTTTCAACGGTCTGTCCGGTAAGCTGATTCTTCAGTTCTACCGCAATTAATGGAATACCATTGATTGCAAGCATCATATCCACACTATTGCTGTTTTTTTCGCTATAATGCCACTGACGAATACACTGACAAATATTTTGCTTATAACGTGTCTGGGACAATTGATTCAGCTCAGATTCCGGCTTAAAGTAGCAGACCTTAAATTCTTGTCCACGATACTTAAATCCATGGCGAAGTACAGAAAGCATACCGTCAGCTGCAACCGCATCCTCAAATGCCTTATAAAATTTTCTCTTTGGATCACTATTGCATCTCTTCTCAAACTGTATCCACGCAAGTTTCTGTGTATTCTGAACGAAAGATATCAAGGTATCAATGTCAAGTGCCATGCCCTTACTCTGCGCAGAACGGTACCCTGCATCAGTTCCCTTGATCCATCCGCCAGCTTCAGAGATAAGGAATGATTCTATGTCGGATTCAAATTGTTTTTCATTATCTGGCATTTACTTCACCTCCTTTTTCCCTGTTACATATTCATAAATCAAAGATTTCTTATATGCACCTAATTCGTCTATCAAAGAGTACTTACTCTTAATAATTTCATCAACTTCTCTACATTTGCAATCAAGATATTCAACAATTTTTTCCTGTTCTTTTTCCGGAGGAACAGCTATGTGGCTATTTTTTACAAATGTAGAAGATACTCTCTTAAGGCCGCCTGTTCCTGTCATAGTTGCACACGCTTGATCCATAAACAGCTGATTTCGAAGCCAATAAAACATGAATTTTTTTGATATGCCTTTTACTCTAAATACAAATAATTCTGAACTACCTAGTCCGCATCCATTTTCTATCTCATCCATGATGGCAATATTACCATTTTCAAAGCATGGAGTGACTTTAGCCATTACAATATCTCCCTCTTCAAATGAAGTTAAAGATCTTGAAAGTTCTCCGTACTTAGCAGTTCTTTTTTCATACCAACCATTTTTTATACACTCCATTGGTGCGTATTCAATCTCTGTTTCGTCATCAATACTTTCAAACTTACATCTCGGATCAAACTCTGATACATATTTAATTCTAGATATTGACCATTCTTCTGGAATATCACCAATCCATTCTACACCACTACTCTTTCGTTCAACCGTCGCATCAATACCCTTGGTTACTGCCTCTGTTATTAATGCAACTTTGTATTTTTTATACTCTTCTATTGATGATGATATAGAATTTACCATTTCATCTATACTTGAACATAAATCCTGAAGCTTATCCGCTATTCTTCTCTGTTCATCTAGATTCGGCATAGGAATGACTATTTTCTTCATTTCTTGCCATTTAGTAGTCCACAAATCATCAACTATTCCATGCCCCCATTTATAGAATTCATCCGAAAACATTGATGATTTAAAAACCCAGCTATAATATTCTGGATTCATTTCTGTTTTTGGCTGTAAAACAGTATTGATAAGTGAAACTGAACCATCATAGTCAGATATCCCACATGATCCTCTTCTATCCGATCTACTATTGATTGCAAAATCGCCTTTTAATACCAGCTTTCTATTATCATGAGAATCAGACTTAGCTGCTGTACTCAATTGAGGAACTATGCCCTGCATGGTAACAGAAAGCGGCGGATAATCTAAATCACTTACCTTTTCTCTTCTCTCTGTATAAACTTGACCTATTTTACCAAGCGCCCAATCTTCAGGAATATCTCCTAACCATTCGACACCACTATCTCTTAAAGCACGTACCATTACATCTCCTCCTTATGAAATAAACTTTGTAAAGAGGCTTTAATTGAATTTTCTAGTACTGAAATATTTTCCAAGATATTATCTGTTTCATCTAATCTCGTATATTCATAGAAAATTCTAGTCATAGGAATTTCATATCCAACTTTCGTTTTTGCAGTATCTATCCATGCATTTGGGTTGTATGGTAAAACTTCTTTTTCGAAGTATGTCTTAATATCTTCGTTTAGCGGTATGTATTCATAATCTCTTTTTTCAGGATCTGGTACGTTTTTTCCTCTTTTTTTAACGGTATTTCCATCTGCATCAACCAACGGACTTTCAACAGTCACCTTGCTATAACCTAATGAAATATCATCAACCACCTCTGATTTGCATTTGATCACAGTTCCATCTTCTAGTTTTTTAGTATATTCATCAGTCTTGTACTCTTCATAAGCCTGAACTATAAATTCTCTACACTCATCACTAATATCTACTTTTTTATTACCAATAGATTTTCTTCTTGATACGCAACAACTGCTCGCATCTATTAATTGAATTTTCCCAGGAGTTTTGAATGGTTTTCCCTTATCTATAATCCAAACATAAGTCAGGATTCCTGTATTATAAAAACTATCTTTAGGCAACTGTACAATAGCATCTAACCACCCGTTTTCAATAATATATTTTCTAATATTACTCGGTCCTGATTCTGCATCACCAGTAAACAGAGAGGAACCATTCTGGATAATTGCCATACGTCCGTTATCTTTTAACTTAGACAGTCCATTTAATAAAAACAATAGCTGGCCATCTCC
>PPYE01661985.1_pt1 | contig 24117 bp, 21 predicted proteins | sample 1559881 | NCBI WGS metagenome assembly PPYE01 (sample SAMN08240022, study PRJNA423297) | Human gut metagenome, whole genome shotgun sequencing project. | reverse complement strand
AAGGCTTCAAAGAAGGCAATCAATTCGAGACTTTACTAGGGGTTACGGGCTCTGGCAAGACTTTCACCATGGCCAATGTGATCCAGCAATTACAGAAGCCAACGCTCATTATTGCCCACAATAAAACCCTTGCAGCACAGCTCTACAGCGAGTTTAAGGAGTTCTTCCCGGAGAACGCAGTGGAGTATTTTGTCTCCTACTACGACTACTACCAACCCGAAGCCTACGTCCCCTCCACCGACACCTACATCGAGAAGGACTCCGCCATCAATGACGAGATCGACAAGCTTCGCCATTCCGCCACAGCGGCCCTTTCGGAGCGGCGGGATGTGATTATTGTTGCATCGGTTTCCTGCATTTATGGTCTGGGAAGTCCCATTGATTATAAGGAGATGGTGATTTCCCTGCGTCCCGGCATGGTGAAGGACCGGGATGAGGTGATCGAGAAGCTGGTTGATATCCAGTATACCAGGAACGATATGGACTTTCACCGGGGAACCTTCCGGGTGCGGGGAGATATTGTTGAGATATTCCCGGCTTATTCAGGAAATGAAGCTTATCGGATTGAGTTTTTCGGGGATGAGGTAGACCGGATTACGGAGATTGATACGGTGACGGGAGAGATAAAAGCCCAGCTGGGCCATGTGGCGATTTTCCCGGCTTCTCATTACGTTGTTCCCAAGGAGAAGCTGATGCTGGCCACAGAGAATATTCTGGCGGAAATGAAAGAGCAGGTGGCTTTTTTTAAGAGCGAGGATAAACTTCTGGAGGCCCAGCGAATCGCTGAGCGGACGAATTTCGATGTGGAGATGATGCGGGAGACCGGGTTTTGCTCCGGAATCGAGAATTATTCACGGCATCTAACCGGCACGAAACCGGGAGAACCGCCCTGTACTTTGATGGATTATTTTCCTGAGGACTACCTGATCATCGTAGATGAGTCCCATATTACTCTGCCTCAGGTACGCGGCATGTATTTCGGCGACCGGTCCAGGAAGACGACCCTGGTAAATTACGGGTTCCGTCTGCCGTCGGCGCTGGATAACCGTCCCCTGAATTTTGAGGAGTTTGAAGGAAAAATCAATCAGATGCTCTTTGTGTCGGCTACGCCTTCGGTGTATGAGGAAGAGCATGAATTGATGCGGGTAGAGCAGATCATACGGCCTACCGGACTTCTGGATCCGGAGATTTCGGTGCGTCCGGTGGAAGGGCAGATCGATGATCTGATTGCCGAAGTCAATAAGGAAGTGGAGGGCCATCACAAAGTTCTGATCACAACTCTGACCAAACGGATGGCAGAGGATCTGACGGATTATATGCGTGAAGTGGGAATCCGGGTGAAGTATCTGCATTCAGATATTGATACTTTGGAGCGCGCGGAGATTATCCGGGATATGCGTATGGATGTCTTTGATGTTCTGGTGGGAATCAATCTCCTTCGTGAGGGCCTGGATATTCCGGAAATTACGCTTGTGGCGATTCTGGATGCAGATAAGGAAGGATTTCTTCGTTCCGAAACTTCTCTGATCCAGACCATTGGCCGTGCGGCCAGAAATGCAGAGGGCCACGTGATTATGTATGCAGATACCGTTACGGATTCCATGAGAAGGGCCATTGATGAGACAAACCGCCGCCGGGCCATCCAGCAGAAATATAATCAGGAGCACGGCATTACTCCCACTACTATAAAGAAGGCAGTCAGGGATCTGATTTCTATTTCCAAGGCGGCAGATCCGGAGAACAAGGATTTCCAGAAGGAACCGGAATCTATGGATCGCCAGGAACTGGAAAAGCTGGTGAAGGAACTGACAAAGAAGATGCGGCAGGCAGCTGCGGAACTGAACTTCGAGGAGGCTGCCGCGCTGCGTGACCGTATGGTGGAGATTAAGAGGATGCTTTTGGAAATGGATGAATAAAATACCGGGAAAAGACATAAACCATCCATTATTGACAATTATTCTCATTAAGCTTAAAATGAAACTGCCTGTAGAGAGGACCGGCCGCGTGCTGCGGAGGTCTTTGGAATCCATAAGAATATCCGGATTTCCAAAAAGGGCATGGCAGAAATGGAGCATGAGAATATGAAACTGAACGAATGTGCCAAAGGAAGCACGTGTTATGTAGAAAATGTGCTTGTGGCAGAAGCCATAGGACGGCGGCTGGAAGCGTTGGGACTTACTGAGGAGACGCCGGTAACAATATTAAATAAAAAGAGAAGCGGATCCGTAATCATCAAAGTGCGTGGAACCCGCCTTGCTTTGGGCAGGCAGATTGCTTCTGGGATTGAAGTAAAGGAGGGGCAGCATGAGTAAAGCGGTGAATAAAGAACTGCAGCACAGTCAGGATGACAGCCCGATTACTGTAGGGTTTGTGGGAAATCCAAACTGCGGAAAGACCACGTTGTTTAATGCCTTTACCGGAGCGAAGCTGAAAGTAGCCAACTGGCCTGGCGTTACGGTAGAGAGGGTGGAAGGTCAGACCAGTTATAAAGGAAGGCCCATACGGGTCATCGACCTTCCGGGAATTTACAGCCTGAGTTCTTATACGATTGAAGAGAAAGTCACCAGACGGTGCATTGAAGAGGGGGAAGTAGATGTTCTGATCAATGTGGTAGATGCCTCTTCACTGGAACGGAATCTTTATCTGACTCTTCAGCTTCTGGAACTGCGCAAGCCGGTTATTCTTGCTTTGAACATGATGGACATCGTGGAAGAGCGCGGAATGGAGATCGACCTGCATCGTCTTCCGGAAATGCTGGGACATATCCCCGTAGTTCCGGTTTCAGCACGAAAGAGAACCGGACTGGATGTCCTGCTCCATGCGGTGGTGCATCATTATGAGGAAGGACCTCAGGGCGTGGTTATGCGCTATACCAGAGATCTGGAAGAAAAGATCGAGCAGATAGAAGAGGTTCTTAAGGCCAGCTACGGCGGAATGGACAATCTGCGCTGGCATGCCGTTAAGCTTCTGGAACAGGACGAGGTGGTGCTGTCGGATCACCCTGTGGATGTAAGCGGCATTGTAGATAAAGATTACAGCAAAGAGATCATTAATGAAAAGTATGATTATATAGAAGAAATCATTCAGGACTGCCTTTTTAATAAAGACCGGCAGTCGGCGCTGACGGATCTGGTGGATCGGTATCTCTGCCATCCGGTGTGGGGAATTCCTATTTTCCTTGGGATCATGGCTCTGGTCTTTTTCCTTACCTTTACAGTGGGAGATTTTCTGAAGGGATACTTTCAGGAGGGGCTGGATCTTATTTCGGCGGCGGTTCTGGCAGGACTTCAGGGAATTGGAGCATCGGGATGGCTGACTTCCCTGATCGTTGACGGAATTCTTGCCGGCGTGGGAGGAATTCTGACTTTTCTCCCGAATATTTTTATCCTTTTCCTGGCTCTGGCCTTTTTGGAAGACAGCGGCTATATGTCGAGAGTAGCATATGTGATGAATGAAACCATGGGAATGGTGGGATTGTCCGGACGGGCTTTCCTTCCCATGCTTCTGGGATTTGGCTGTACGGTTCCGGCTGTGATGGCTGCTAGGGCACTGGAAAGCTACCGGGACCGGTTGCGTACGATTCTTGTTACGCCCTTTATGTCCTGTTCGGCCAGACTTCCGATTTATGTTCTGTTTGCGGAAATGTTTTTTCCGGACAAGGCTCTTTTTGTGGCCTATTCTTTGTACCTGATCGGTCTTTTGATGGCGATTCTCATTGCCTACCTGGTACATAAGACAGAAAAGGAAAAAACAGAGAGCCATGGCCTGCTGATTGAACTGCCGGAATATAAGACGCCAAATGGCCGCACTGTGGCGATTTATGTGTGGGATAAGGTGAAGGATTATCTGACGAAAGCAGGAACCACTATTTTTGTGGCATCGATCATTTTGTGGTTTGTGTTAAATACCGGTACTTCCGGATTTGTAGCCGATGTTTCCGAAAGCTTTGCTGCCATATTCGGCCGATGGATTGCACCGCTGCTTAAGCCTGCAGGCCTGGGCCAGTGGCAGATTGCGGTAGCGCTGATTTCCGGTCTGTCGGCAAAAGAAGTAGTGGTATCCAGCTTTTCTGTTCTTTACGGAATCGGAAATATCAATTCAGCCCAGGGAATGAGTACTCTGATGCAGATTCTTTCAGCCAGCGGTTTTGGGAGCGTGAATGCCTATGCGCTGATGATTTTCTGCCTGCTGTATTCTCCATGCGTGGCTGCGGTGGGAACCATTAAGCGAGAGACCGGATCCTGGCGATGGACTTTGGGAATGGTATGCTTCCAGATCATTGTCGCCTGGATTGCATCGGTGCTGGTTTACCAGATTGGAAGTATTTTATTCTGATTCGGATGCAGCCGGAGGAAAACAAAAGATTGCGGATGCTGCCGGGGCAAATTCTGTTTGTTCAGGCAGCATCCGCAGCGTGTTTTGCAGCAATCGCTTATAAATTCTCTGCCTCAGCCAGGGCTGCGCCGTGGGAAACTATGGTGATTCGGCCATCTTCCCGGCTGTAACGGTAGATCTGGTTTGACAGGCGGTCCTCCGGCGGGACTTCCGTATCATTGATTTCTTTGACCAGGCGGCTCATATCTTCAAAATCGTAATTGCCGGAATCGGCTACCAGTAAAACTTCGTGGATGCTGGAAGGCAGGATGATGATATCCTGTCCCAGACGGTTTGCGAAGTTTTTTATTTCATCTGGATAGAGCATACAGGCGGCTCCATTTACACCGGCAGGATTGGAAAGAACGTATAGTGTCGGGAAAACCGGATTTTGCTCCATTCGCTGTTCTTCTGCAGCTTCCAGAAGGGAGTCAACTGCTTCTTCTTCATATTCATCACCCATAGCTTCGCGTGCCAGCTGTTTTAGAACATCGCTCATGGGACGGATTACCGGAGGCAGGAGCCGGGGCGTATTTGCGAGAGCGCTGCGCATCAGTTCCTTCTGCGTGATTCCCCAGGACCTTAAATGATCTTTATGGATCAGAGCAGTCACGTATCCATGGGCGCGCTGTTCCATGAGAAGATAGCAGACCAGGGACATATCCTGGAATTCCATGTGGGGAAGACGTTTTAAAAAGGCGGCATTGGCCTGCGTATTAATCAGCTTATATACAATATGGTCTTTAACTTCCTGATACGAAGCCAGAACGCGGGAATCCAGATAGGGAAGCCCGGGATTTGAAATATAGAGACGATAAATACTGTCACAGATCTCGGAAACCGACATGCCGTTTTTCAGTTCTTTATAAAATTCATTCAGATAAATTGTGGGAGAGACTTCTTCGTTTTTTCGGCAGATGGAAACGCCGTCCCAGACAATCCCGTTGTTTTTCGGAATCGACCGAAGGGTGATGGTGTAATCGGAACCTAATTGAATTTCCAGATTTTTCCTTACAGATTGCAAAAATAATTCATACTCCATAATTTGACCTCCTAAAATTTGCGATATTCAATGACTTGCGATTGGAAAATGCAGCCGGATCCGGACAGAAATTGACAAGTGAAAAAGGCTGCCGCTGCGGATTTTAAGCAGCAAAAATAAAAAACAGGTACAATAAAAAAACATATGTATGGGTAAGTGCCTTACATGGAAGGCGGTCCGACGCGGGACCCTGCAGCGAGAACTCGCTGATTAAGAAAGATAAAAATCATATACAGCGCATAAATGCGTCTTTCGAAAAACCTGCAGCACAGGTTCTGACATACATTATAGGACATTTTATAGCTTTTGGCAACCGGAATTTGCAAAAAATTACAAAAAATGCAAAAAATAGGGAATTATGCAGAAGAATCCATGGAATGGAAATGGATGTTCCACTAAAAACCTGCAGGATAGCGTAACTCTGCATAAGAAAAATTGAAAACAAGGCGGCTTTTTGATCTTTTGACTATGGTATCATGTAATTACCACAAGACAGGCGGAAGCAGATGCTATGGTGAGAAGAAAAACGGATAATTGAAGGAAAATAACAGGAGGAGAGAAAAGCATGGTTCACTATACCACAATGATTAACGGAATTCCGGTTCATGCACAATACACGGAAGCGAGTGTGCAGGAGATTTTTCTGCCCCTTCTTTGCCGGCTTACAGCTATGCAGCGGAAAAAGAACGGACGCATCCTGGCGATGCTTGCGGCGCCGCCTGGTGCGGGGAAGAGCACATTAGCGGGCTTTTTGCAGATGCTTGCACGGTATGTTTCGGAACGGGAGGATCCGCCGCATTCCGGGAAAGAGATTTTGCAGAAATTCATGGCAATGGATATGGCAGGAAGTTCGCTGTCACTGCCTTCGGGGCTGGTAAAAAACAATCTGGACATCAAACCGGTTACGGTAATCGGTATGGATGGATTTCATCGGTATCAGGAGGATCTGCTTGCACACAAGACTGTGCGGAGAGGCAGGGAAATTTCACTGGTTGAGATTAAAGGTGCGCCCATGACGTTTGACCTCCCGGCACTGACTGAGAGGATCCGGCAGGTAGCGGCAGGGGAGGCATGCGGGTGGCCGGAGTATAACCGGCTGCTCCATAATCCGGTGGAGAATGCCATAACAGTAAGGGGCGACATTGTCCTGCTGGAAGGAAATTATCTTCTTATGGACAGGGACGGCTGGTGCGATTTGGCCGGCTTTGCCGATTATACCATCCGCATTACAGCAGATGAGCAGATGTTAAAAAAGCGCCTGGTGGAGAGGAAGATAAGCAGCGGGGCGGATCCGCAGGCTGCCCTTCGTTTTGTAGAAAGCAGCGATCTGGAAAATGTACGGGAATGCCTGATGCATACCAGGAAAGCGGATCTTAATTTAGTTGCGGATGAACATGGAGCATACCATAAAGTTTAGCTGCCGCAATGTCAGGTCCATGAGTGTGTCAATGACTTCCTGACGATATTGGTTATGAGCGGATATCCTGCTGTTTTATGCATGGGAATTTAATTTATGGGTTGGTAAATAGACTGCGAAAATCCTCTATAAAATGAATATTGACAAACCATTCGTTCTGTAGTACAACATCTTTTGCTATGAAGATTTACTGCCGGACAAAACAAAATTCAGCAAAGGATAAGGAGAGAATATCTCATGAAAAGTACTGCAAAGATTGATATGACGCAAGGTGCTATTATGAAGAAAGTGCTGTTGTTTGCCCTGCCCATTTGTATTGGAAATGTGCTCCAGCAGCTCTACAGCACGGTGGATACCCTGGTGATCGGCAATTTCTGCGGTTCTGTTTCGCTGGCGGCGGTGGGGACCAGCAGCCAGCCGGTGGAAATCCTTCTGTGTGTGTTCTTGGGCCTTGGAACGGGGGTGTCGATTCTGGTTTCGCAGTTTACGGGGCGCGGTGACAGAGAGGGGCAGAAAAATATCTGTGCTACGGCTGTTTCCTTCCTTTTTCTGTGCGCGATTCCTTTAAGTGTGCTGGGACAGTTTTTGGGGCCTCTGGTTCTTAAGTTTATGCAGGTGCCGGATGACACCTGGGAACTGGCCAATTCCTATATCAGCATTATATTCTGGGGAACACTGGGGAATATGGGATATAATATGAACGCGGGAATTTTGCGGGGAATGGGGGACAGCAGGGCATCCCTGCTTTTCCTTCTGATTTCCTGTATGGTAAATATTGTTCTGGATCTTTTGTTTGTGGCCGGTTTTGGCATGGATGTGGGAGGTGCGGCTCTGGCAACGGCTATTGCCATGTACTGTTCCTGGCTGTTCAGCATTTTTTATATTCGAAAACAGTATCCGGAACTGGGATTTACCTTCCTTCCGCACCGGATGAACGGAAAGATGATGAAGCAGATTGTGGCCATAGGGCTTCCGCTGGGACTAAACAGCTCTATTTATTCTGTGGGACATATTTTAATGCAGTCCCTGATTAATATGCAGGGATCTACCTTTATTGCTGCATGTTCCATCAGCAGCAAAGTGACGGGAATTGCTAATGTGGCCATCACATCCATGTCTTCTGCAGCTACCACCTTTTCCGGTCAGAATCTGGGTGCAGAGAATTATGAGTACCTGCGGAAGGGAGGGATTCGGATCCCGTTGTTTTCCGGATTGATTACCTGCTCTGCAGGCCTTCTTGTGACTTTTTTCTGCCGCCCGATCCTGGAACTGTTTACCAGGGACCAGGCGGTTCTGGAACTGGCCGTGCGCTATATATGGGTGGTTCTTCCCTTTACCTGGGCCTATGCGGTCTTTAACTGCATTATCAGTTTTGTCAACGGTATGGGAGAAATCCGTTTTCCTACAATTGTAAATATTCTGACCTTATGGGCGGTCCGGATTCCCTGCGCCTATGCCATTGCTGTCTTTTTCGACGGCGGTTATGTGATGGCCAGCATCCCGGTAAGCTTTGTGTTCGGTATGGTGTGCATGTTCAGCTATTTCTTCTCGAAAAACTGGAAGAATATCAAACAGCTGGCTGCAGCACAGATGTCCGGGACGGCAGGCGGGCGGCATTGATCGGCTATGTCTGGGAGCCGGGGCGGTTTCCTGCCTTTTCCAGGGATAAAAGGTGGATTTTTTTATCCACGCCTCCTGCGTATCCGGTAAGGCTTCCGTCGGTCCCTAGAACCCGGTGGCAGGGAACGATGATGGAAATGGGGTTATGTCCGACTGCGCCGCCTACTGCCTGAGCAGACATATGGGCAAGGCCACGCCTTTGGGCAATCTGCCCGGCGATCTTTCCGTAGGTGGTGGTTTTTCCATAAGGAATGGCAAGGAGAATTTCCCATACCTGTTTTTGAAAATCTGTGCCGATCAGATGCAGAGGAGGAAGAAAATCCGGCTCTTTTCCGGAAAAGTAAAGATCAAGCCATGCTTTTGTCTGATCAAATACAGGCAGATTTCTCTCTTCCTGCTCTTTTTCCAGGCCTCTGGCAAAATATTTCTGTCCCTGGAACCATAATCCGGTTAATCCTGCGTCATCTGCGGCCAGCAGAATGTCTCCTATGGGAGAGGTGTAGTGACTGATGTACTGCATCGGGAAAACCTCCTTTGTTCGTTTCTGTTAATTATACTATCAGTGAATTTGCTTTTCAATCAAAAGAGATTCCCTTCTGAATCCTCTGTTTTAAGGCCTGAATAAATGGAGGAAGAAGTGGAATCTCTTTTTTTCCTGTGGTAAGATAGGAAAAATAAAGAGAGGGCTGCCGCATCAAGGTTAAGGAAATCTTTGATGCGGCAGTTCTTTCTTTGTTGTATAATGAGGATACCAGAATTTTATAATGAAGAGAGGCTGGGAGGCAGATGAGCAGGAGAAGCATTCTTATTATGGCGGCGGCAGGCATGACGATCATGGCCTTGACGGCATGCGGAATCGTTGGAGACAGCTGGGAGACAAGCAGCATTTTCGGGGCGGTGACAGAATTTGCATCAGAACTGAAAGATGGGGTTTTTCAGGAAATCCGACGCCGGCTGCCAGGTGCAGGAGAGGATTCCGGAGGCGGGACGGCACAGGAGGGCGGTACAGAGAAGGACCCGGAGGACCGGCAGCAGGAGAAACTGGCAGAACTGGGGCAGGAGACCCTGACGGTGGAAGAAGGGGAGATCCGCATGGAATCGGAAACGGAAGGAGAAGCGGATCTGATGGTCCGGCTTCCGGATTACGAGGCTCTGTTTCTGGAGGCTCTGAATGCAGAAGATCCGGATGCGTATCTGGAGAATGCACTGGAGAATGGAGATTATGAAACGAAACAGGTGGAAACCAGGGCACAGGTAACGGTGGAAGGTGGAAACCAGGTGGTTCATTCTGAGGAGGCAGCAAAGGAAGCGCTGGAAAAGGAACTGGTCCAGGCCATTGCAGCTCTGGCGGGGGAGGAGAATGAGTAATGAAAAACTTGCGTCTTACTGCTCTGGCTCTTATAGTCAGCTGCGGGGCAGCTTTGACGGCTCCCGCAGCCGTTTCGGCAGAGGAGTCCGGAAGCGTATATACGGCAGATCAGGCAGAGTTTATTGTGGAGAAATATCTTCAGCAGGAAAGTGAACTGGAAGCGCTGCTGGGAGACGAAACGGCTGTCAGTTACTGGAGGTTTATTAACCGATTACAGGAAGACGATATGATTTCCTGGGTGATAGAAAAATCTTCCTGTCTGGTGGATGAATATCCGGACAAGAAAGATTATGTGGAGATCCTGGCGAATCTTATGACTATGCAGACCGGGGAACTGGCTGAACAGATCGAAAACCAAAGTCAGTTCGATCATTTTAAAGGAGTTGAGGACTATGTGCTGCAGGTGGCGGATATCGCTGCCGGGATCGCCGGAGGTGTGGGATCCAAAGCCTACAAGACCATTTCTCCGATCGTGGATGCAGCCCTGGGAGGCGGAAAGCTGGCAGTGGAAAATGCGGAACTGGCCAGGTATTTTGAAGCGTCCATACAGGACTATACCCAGTCCAGTGCATTTTTGGAGGCCATAAGTACGTATGCAGAGGATGAACTTCTCCGGGAAACGGCATCGGATCTGCTGAAGGCCAATGAGGAACTTCTGCAGAAACGGCTGGAGTACCTGGGAGATTCGGCGGGGACCATAGCGGAATACCAGGCGGATTATTTTCTCGGCAATCTGTATTCCGATCTTTTAAAGGAAACCACTCTTTATCAGACCGACGAAACGGTAAAATGGTATGTGGACGGTGTGGAAGGACTGCGTCAGTCGCTTTTGTCCATTTTAAGTCTGGGAAAAGCAGCATTTAACTGTACGATTATGGCTGCGGATCTGCAGTACGGCACTTCTGCTACATTTAACCGGTATCAGGAAATGCGGATCGTGGCAGATGCAGCAGGGGCAATATCCGAGGCAAACCAGAAAGTTTCCGTTTCATCCAGAGAAAATCCACAGAATGTACTGGATGACGTCCGGGAAAAGACCAATTACTACCGGCTGCTTACGGCGGTTCATGCCCGGGGAGAATATCTTATTTACCAGTTTCTTATGAATGACGCGGGAGTCCTTTCAGAAAGATATAAAAGAGAGGATCTGCTTCGGAACAAATCCACAGAAGACTGGTACCAGGGACAGACGGAGAAACTTACCTTCTGTGAGTCCACACTGGATACGATGTTTCAGGTGCCGGATGATGATGATTCTTTGTGGCTCCAGGCATATGCGCCGGTTCTGGATCAGTATTACACTGCGCTGACGGAAGGGTGGAGCGAGAAGGAATATGAGCAGGCCGGTTTGTGTAAGCTGGCATCTGGCCAGGAGCCGGCTGCATTGGGATATTGTTTTACCGATGTAGATTATGACGGATCGAAAGAGCTGATGATTGGAAAACTTGATAACGGAGGCGTCCTGTATGATTTCTATACCCTGTCAGGGGATACGCCGGTCCGGCTGACTTTCAGCACAGAGACGGATCAGTACTATTACTGTACCGGGCATGAGATTCTCAGGGAAAGTCGGCAGGCGGGTGGAAAGGATATGATCGAATATTACAAAATGGATGAAGATGCTTTAAAGTGGATCGAGACTTTCCGTTATGATGACAGCCGAAGTACATGGATCCTCTATTATGAAAAAGACGGGAGTACGGAAGAGACGCCGATGACAGAAGAGGAAAAGGAGGAGATCCAGAGCGACTACGTGACAAAGGAGATCGCTTTTACCCCGTTTACCCAGTGGAAAGATCAGGAAAGTCCCAAACCGCTGACAAAAGAGCAGCTTAAGCAGGTGGCCTTGGACCTGGGAATCCCGGAAGCGATGGCAGAACAGGTTCAGGCGGAGCCGGGAGAAGCCTATTATTGGGGGACGGGAGAACGGTGGATCACGCCGGTACAGTTTTATCAGAACGGAAAAATTGTGGCGGGCGCTTCGGTGGATTCTTTTACTCTGGAGCAGTGCCGGAATATCCTGCGGTATTCGGGACCTTCTTCGGATGTTTCTGCCGGTGATGTTTCCCGGCTGAACGGCAGTATTCTGGCCGGCGACTGGCAGATCGACGGGGAACGGACCGTGGAAGAAAACGGAGTATCCCTGACGGAGATTTACGGTACGGGACTGCAGTATGGAAATAAAATGCGGTTTGAGCGCGACGGAGAGTTTTCTTATTTTGCAGGAATCGGAACCGGAGGTACGGGAAGCTGGGCGATTTCCGACGGCAGACTGGTTTACACCATTCTTACCGATATGGAGCAGAAGCAGGAGACGGGAGAACTTCTGGCAGAAGGAGAAGGGGATTCCCTGCGGCTTATTATGGATAACGGCGGTTACATGATCTACTGGAAAAAGACGGTGGTTGCGGACAATGCAGTTTCCGTAGATGTCCAGAAGCTTTATGAAAACGGAACGGAACAGGCTGTGCTGACCGGTCTTGACCCGGAAGGAAATGCTACGTGGACTTATAAGACCAGACAGTATGGGCGGACAGAACTGGAACGGGTCAATCCTCTGGGCGTCTACGACGGGAAGTATTACTTTGTGGATGACGGTGTGGTGAAGGCATTGTATATGACAGACGGAACCATCTACTGGAGAAACGGAGACTTTGGCGGTGCGGCCACGGGGCATGTTTTCGGGCCGGATAAGAAGCTGTATCTGTGCGGTTACTACGGACCGGATTTCTTCGCTGTGGACAACGGCGGAAATACGGTAAAACGGATCGAAAAATTCGCTCCGGACAGCAGCTGGGCTTCAGGCATGGAATACCGGGGAGACAGCATTATGGTCTATATGGACCAGATGCCCTCATCGGATGCTGCCGGATATCTGGTAAGTCTGAATGATTACTCTATAAATCCTGCCGCCGATTAGGCGGCGTTAATTCAGGGATGCCAAATGCGCCGCCAGACTTTTGCGGGATGGCTGGTGCGTTGGCCGCCGGCGCATGATGGTTTACTCTATAAGTCCTGCCGCCGATTAGGCGGCATGTATTCAGGGATGCCAAATGCGCCGCTAGAGTTTTATGGGATGGGTGGTGCGTCGGCCGCCGGCGCATGGGGGTATTCCTATAAGACAGCAGGGCAGCAGGAGCCGTCGGACAGCCGTGCAGGCATGTCCTTTCGGCTCGCTGCCCACGGAAAGAAAAGGAGAAATACGATGTCATTTTTAAAAGACAACAGCCGCTTCTGCGGCACAGGAGAGAAGAACAGGAACGGAGAAAGCCTGGAGGAATTTTTAGCCGGCTACGACCCGAAAAAGTATGATAATCCCAGCAATACCACGGACATTGTGGTGGTCTGCTCGCCGGAAAAACTGGAACGATGGGGACAGCCCCTTAAGGTGCTTTTAGTTAAACGCAGCAACCATCCCAGCATCGGTTTCTGGGCTGTGCCGGGAGGATTTGTGGAATTAAAGGAAGATCTGTTTGAAGGCGCGGCCAGGGAACTGGAAGAAGAGACGGGGCTGAAAGGCCTTCCCTTAAAGCAGCTGGTTACCTGGGGGGAATGGGACAGAGATCCGCGGTGGCGGGTGATCACCACATCATTTCTTGCCTTGATTGAAGGAGAGGCTCCGGTAAAAGCGGGAGATGACGCGGCGGATGCGCTGTGGATGGATGTGGATCTCAACGAGGAAGAGACAGGGGAGAATGGATTTTTTCAGGTGTGGAATCTTTCCCTAAGCTGCAGGGAAAAGAATATTTTCCTTGGAGCCAAGGTGGGAATTACCCGGTCCGGGAATTCTCTTCTGACCCAGGAGAAATACCATCTTATTGCTGCAGACGGACTGGCTGTGGATCATGGCTGCATTATCACGCAGGCACTGCTGTATTTAAAGGAAAGGCTGAAATAAAATGTTTACAGGCGGCTGTACAAAAAGCGGCATTAAGATGCGGCAGGTACAGCCGCTTTTTATGATTAGAAATCTTATAAAAAGCTTAAGAGGAAGGTAAAGAAGAGTCTGGCCGGCTCTGTTATAATGAAGACAGATTAACAGGTGCGTAAGGCGTGTTTACTGGATGAAAGCCGTATGGCAAGGGAGGGAAAGAGATGATGAAAAGAAAACGTATTTTGGCCGGACTTACCGCTGCCGTCCTTCTGGCTGTTTCCGGATGCGGCAGCGGACATTTGGCTGCGGAAACAGAAAGTACAGAAGACGGAGGATATGAACTGGCGAAAGCGGTTTATCCGGAAATGGCTCCGTATCCGGATGAAGCTGCGTTTACAGATGAGAAAACCGGCGAATGGAACCAGGAAAAATATTCGGAGGCTTATGATGCATGGTGGAAGGAGAAACGGGCTCTTGCAGATCTGCCGGAGGCGGATGGAAAGGATATAGCCGGCTTTTCGAAAAACAGCATCCGTCGTTTTCTCCTAAAAAATGAAGGCGAAAATAAAGTGTATTCTCCGGTAAATACATACATGGCTCTTGCCATGCTGGCGGAAGTGACCGATGGAGAAAGCAGGCAGCAGATCCTTGATTTGCTGGAGGCCGGGGACCTTAAGACACTGCGGGCCCATGGAGAAAATATCTGGAGACTGTGCTACAGCGATGACGGTGCAGTAACCAGTATTCCGGCAAATTCTCTCTGGCTGAGGGATGGGATGGAATATAACCAGAATACGCTGGATTTATTGGCACAGCATTACTATGCGTCTTCCTACCGCGGGGAAATGGGATCTGAGGAGTATGACAGGGCGCTGCAGACCTGGCTGAATGAGCAGACTGGCGGCCTGCTTAAGGAACAGGCAGAGGGAATGAAGATGAGCCCGGAAACCGTAATGGCTCTGGCAAGCACTTTGTATTATCGGGCAAAGTGGCAGAATGAATTCCGGGAAGAGAATACAAAAGAAGCTTGTTTTTATGGGCCGGAAGGTGAGATACGCTGTGATTTTATGAACAGCAGTAATTTTTCCAACTATTATTGGGCTGAGGATTTCGCTGCCGTATCTCTGGGATTAAATGAGAGCGGCCGGATGTGGCTGGTTCTTCCCGATGAAGGCGTGACAGTGGATGAGATTCTGGAGGAAGATGCCGTGTTCGAACTGGTGAATTCACGGGGGGAATGGGAAAATTCAAAATATCTTAAGGTCAATCTGTCTTTGCCGAAATTTGATGTAGCATCGGATATCAGTTTGACAGATGGACTGAAGGAATTGGGGGTCCAGGATGTTTTTGATCCGCAGACGGCGGATTTTTCCCCTCTTGCACAGCCGGCGGATGGATTTTATCTTTCCCAGGCCCAGCATGCAGCCAGAGTAAAAATTGACGAGAAGGGAGTGGAGGCTGCCGCATATACGGTGATGCAGGTATCCGGCGCAGCCATGCCTCCGGAGGAGGAAGTGGATTTTGTTCTGGACAGGCCCTTTTTCTTTATGATTACATCGAGAACGGGTCTTCCGTTATTTGCAGGTATTGTTAACCAGCCGGGATAAACGGCGAAGGAGGGCAGAATGAGGAACAGAAAAAGATGGATGTGGATGATTGGCGGGATGCTTTTTCTTGCAGGTCTTGCAGGATGCCAGAATCCGGAGCTGCATGGAAATAATCCGGTACAGGAAGAAACGGCACTGACTGTGGAGACAGATGAGACATTCGAGGGGAAAGAAAGCATAAAAACATATACTCTTGTTTCGGATGAGACCGATCTGCCTCTTCCTACGCTTACTTTGGATCAGGAAGAGGGAACCTTCTCCTTTGCGTATGATGTTTTGTCTTCTTATCTGGCAGTGGGAACTTATGAGATAAACGGGGATAAAGTGGAGCTGACAACAGAAGATGGAACGTTTCATTATACTTTTTATTCTGCAGATGAAGATACTCTGCGCTTTTCGGCGGATGAATCATCGGATGTGCAGCTGACAGATAACCGGATTGGCGCAGTAATTACAGACGGAGCGGTGTTTTCGGCAGTGGGAAAAACGAATGAGGCGGAGACATCCGGAGCGGAGACTGAAAGCAGCGGCAAAGAAGAGAAAATGATTGTGGAACCGGCAGAGAACAGCCAGGAACCGGAAGGAATGACGCTGTATACTTCTCTTCCCTTTTTCTGTGGGGAGAATGAGTGGGAACTTCGTATGTACGTTACAGAAGGTATGGTAATCGACGGGGAACTGGCGCTGGATGATCTATGCTGTTTCCAGATTCGGGCGGTATCCGGTGAGAAGGTATATATTTTGTTTGATGAGCAGGTGCAGTTAGGTGTTCCGGCATCAGATGTGTGGACGGATACGGATAATCAGCTTCATATCGTGATACGGGATGTACGGACTGCCAGATACCGGATTACGGATTATGTATACAATCAGGAAAACCAGCAGTTTGAAGGCCGGTTTGTAATGGATTATGATGGAATCAACTATTGGGGAGGAATTTAGCAGAGACAGGTATGAAAGGAAGAAAGACGGCAGTTTTCTGGATTCTGGCAGCGGGAATCATTCTTTTGGCTGTTTTCTTCGTGATAGAATCCGGCAATCCGGTGCGAAGGAATAATCGCAGGTTAAAAGAATGCATGGAGCAGCTGGCGTCCATGGAATCCGGATCCCGGATTTCTCTTTCTGCGATCACGCCCTTTCTCTGGGATACGGTATATTCCTTTGATCCGTATACTTCTGCAGAAGAAATGGCGGCGGTGATGAATACATCCGAAAGAGAACTTCAGGAAACGGTAAATGAGGGGATGACGCAGCTGATTTTTCTTCGTGAAGGGAAGATCGCGGCGGTTATCTGCGGCTATGCAGAAAATCTTGGCTATGATATTGACTTGGGACTGTGGGAAGACGGGAAAAATTACCGGAAGGTGGAGCGGCAGACGGACAGCTTCACTTTGTATATGGAAACGGGATATCCCCGTCTGGTGTTTGAGGGAGAATCGTTTCAGGGAATAATCAGGGAGCTGGGGGAAGAGGAAACTGCACTGGTGGAAATTGAACCGGGATATCCCATTTGCGGGAGCGGGAACCAGGTGTATGTTTCTCTGCCGGAAGCGCTGCATGACGGGGCAAAAGCAGGCAGCCGGGTGGAGGTAACTTATGACGGCCGGGTGGCGGAAACATTTCCTCTTTGGCTGCCAGGGCAAATGCGGGTCCGGCTGTGCCCTGACCGGGAAGCGGCTGCAGGTGAGGCATGGACGGAAGAAAAAATACAGTCCGTTTTTGTCGGGGCCGGCGGCTGCAGAGAAGAGGATATTCTGGACTGTGTGCCTGTTTGGGATTATGCTTTTGACCGGGTGGGTGTGGTGATGTTTGCCGGCGAAGAGGTGCAGAAGGTGAGTTTCGCATTTATTGATAAAGAAGGAGAGAGCCAGGTCTGCGCTCTTTTGGCCGGGCCGGCTGAGGATCCGGAATTAACGTATCTTGGAAATGGAACGGTCAGCTGCAGGATGGAGTCCGAGGATAACAAGATTTATACAACAAAACTGACATTTTCCATATCGGAAGGAGAGGTCTGCTTTAAAGCGGAGGATAATCTGGCAGATCCGGACATGATAAGCGGACAGGAGAGTGAGGAGAGATGACAAGGAACGGCGGGATTTTTCTGGCCGCAGTGACGACAGGCCTGGTTCTGCTTTCAGGATGCGGCGCCATAAAAAATACTAAAAATTCTGACGTCCTGGATCAGGTGGGAAGAGCGGTCGGGATCGATGTTTCAGAGGGCGTGCTGCTGTCGAAATGGGACAGTCATGGAGGCTTTCACGGAGATGGGAACTTTCTGGCGGTAATAGCGTTTTCCGATGATCAGATTGGGGAGCAGATCGCGGGCAGCGGATGGGCTGCCCTTCCGCCGGATGAAACGGTGGAAATACTCCTTTACGGGCAGGAGTCTGACGAAAAGATGGAAGGGCCTTATTTTACCGACGAAGAAGGGAAGCCGCTGATTCCGGAAATAGAGAAAGGGTATTACTGGCTGAAAGACAGGCAGGCAGAGCCCGGCATGGCGGCGGGAGCAGATATCCTGCACCGCGGCTCATTTAATTTTTCAGTTGCGGTGTATGATGCAGATGGGCGGATCCTGTATTATGGGGAGATGGATACGTAAAGGACCATTTCGGGATTTAAAAAAAGTGTTGAATCGTCTGCTGTACGCCAGGACAGGAACGTGATGATTGGAAAGGAGAGGAATATGGGATATTGGGTTGCTGCAGTATGGGTGGCCGCTGCAGCAGGAGGAGCGGCTGCTGCCGGACACTGGTTTGGAAAAGGAGAAAAGATTGACCGGGGACTTGTATTTTTTTACTGGAAACTGAGTTATCGAAGGCGGTTCATCCGGACGTTATGGCTGCTTCCTTTGCTGCCGCCGGTGATTGTGCTTGTGCAGGCCGTTTTTCAGGATTGGCTATTTACTGCGGTGATCAGTGTGGAACTTTTGGGGATCTGGGCGGCGCAGGCAGTGGTGAATTACAGGAAATGGAAGAAAAAGGAAGGCGAATTGCAGAAATGAGCTGCTTACGGAAAGAAAAAATGATTATCGCGTTGATGGGAACCGCGCTGCTGCTCCTGACCAGCTTCAGAAACGAAATACAGACGGACATTCCAAGTACGGAATCTCCAGCTGTGGTACAGGAAGTATCCATGACACAGGAAGAGGAAGCATCTTCCTTTTCTTTCGATGATCTAAAGATGGTTCAGTTCCGTTTTTCCAGCGGGGCAGGAGCATGGGCTACGATATTGAATATCCGGGAAGACGGAAGCTTTCATGGCCGGTATCAGGACAGCAATAGCGAGATTGGCGAGGGATATCCGAATGGAAGCTGTTATCAGTGCGATTTCAGCGGACAGTTTACCGAGCCGGTGAAAGTCAATGATTATACCTGATCCATGGAGATTGCCCGAATGGATTATGAAAAAGAGCCGGGAACAGAAGATCGAAGCTGGATCGGATATTATGCGCTTTCCGGTGATTCCGGAATGGAACTTCCCTTCTATGCTTTGAATAACGAAAGCCAGCAGGAAGGGTTTGTTGGCATTGACCTGAGAGCGCGGCTTTCCGATACAGAAGCGCAGGCGGCATTGCTGGAAAAGCAGATTCAGGAGGATGACCTGACACAGGAGGAGCTTAATTCAAAATCCTGGGATGTGTACAGTCTGTGGGATTCCCTGCTGAATGAGATCTGGAAGAGATTGAAGGATACACAGGATGCGGCCAAGATGGAAGAACTTACCGAAAAAGAGCGGGAATGGATATCATGGAAAGAACAGCAGATCTCTGAGGCAGGAAAAGAATTTGAAGGAGGTTCCATGGAGAGCATGGTCCGGGCACAGAAGGGCGCAGAACTGACACGGAAGCGGGTATATGAGTTGATGGAGATAGTGGAAGGAAAACGATAAAAAAGATTTCCCGGCAGGGCCGATAGCACTGCCGGGAAAGGAGAGAGTACTGTCATGTTTCTTATGCCCAGGTAAAGTTCTCTTTGCCTGCTCCGATCTCAAAGTGATATTTGGCAATTCCCAGATCGATTTTGGAATAAAAACCCAGCCCGGCTTTTGCAGTTACCTGGCTGCCGTGAAGTTCGAATTTGAATTTCTGCTGGTTCATAGCTGTAGGGGCAAGGAGGGCCGCTTCTGCTCCGGAGCGGAACCAGGAAGGAATCTGGCCTTCGGCAGATGCGATTTTTTCAAAGGGTTTGGATTTGTGGGCAATACCCTGGTTTTCTCCGTAGCCTAAGGCGATGACGATACAAAGTTTTTCGCCGGGGGCGGTGGAAAAGACGGCTTTTCCCTTGCTGTAGGTCATGGCAACCCAGCAGGTGTTCAGACCCAGCTGCTGGGCCTTTAAAACCAGGCGTTCTCCATAATACCCGCATTTTTCGTCCAGTTCAGGACCTTTTTGGCCAGCCAGGGCAAAGTAATTGGAAACGCCGCTGAATTTTCCATAATGAGCCATGAAACTGTCAAAAGCTTTCGGCTCATTGGTGACAAGCTGGATATGCAGCCCGCCATCCCGATTGCAGGCTTCCACTTCTGCCTGCAGTGCGGCGATGATTTCCGGGGTCAGCGGTTTATTTTTATACTGTCTGACACTGTGGCGCGCGGCCATGGCTTCTTTTAAATTCATTGTTTTCACCTCTATAGTTTGTTAATCATTGTTTCCGCTTCGATCTGGAAGCTGGTTCATGATTTCCTGCGCATGCGTCAGCATACGAATCAGGCTGCTCCACGCCTCCATATCTGCGTCAAAATAATAATAGTTTTTTGTGCCCTCGCGGCGTACTTTCAGGATTCCTGCATCCTTCAGGATCTGAAGATGATGAGAAACCGCAGGACGGGAAAGATGCGTTTTTTCGGTAATGGTTCCCACGCGGACGCCGCGGCAGTCTCCTATGCGCATCATTTCCAGCATAAGGTGCTGGCGGTTTTCGTCTCCCAGGGCCAGCAGGATCTTCTGGCAGCGTTCAAATTCTTCGGCCAGGCGCTGAATCTCCTCTTTATGGGAAGTCAAGATATTCACCTCTTTCGTTTAAGCGCTTGGACCATTATAGCATATCTTCTGATGAAAAAGTATATTGGTAAAGAAAATCGAGACCATTAAAGAAAATAAAAATCTGGGAAAATTATGCCGGATTTAAGCCGTAGAGGAAAATTTATGATAGAATGGTGATGTTGCTATTGTGAAAGTTCAGTCGGTGCATGAAGCTGATATGGAAAGAAGAGGGGAAAAGAGAATGAAAAAAAGCGGCGGATGGAGAGTTCTGGTATTGCTTGGTCTGTGCTGCTTTGTGCTTTCCGGATGCCAGATCAGGACAAGGGCGGTCAAAGAGCTGGCTTCCCGGCTGATGTCAGAGATGGAGAATGAGACATCCGGGGAAGAAGAAAACGGGATTACCGAAGAGACGGAGTCCCAAACGTCTGAAAAAGCGGAGACAGACACATCCATGGAGACAGACGGGGAAGAAAACAGTACAGACAAGACAAAGGAAAGTACGGAAGGGGAATCTTCCCGGGAACAGGAAGGAATGGAAGGGGAAGATGCAGCCGGGGAACCAGAGGCAGTCCGGGTGCTGTCAGACCTGGGAATGGACGGACGGCTGCTGGATGAGGATTTCTTTATGGCCGGCGATCTGGGAAAGAAGCTGTATTTTTCTGTTATTCCCGGGGAGGATGGAGATGTTTTTATCTCGAACCGGATGGGAATCTATTTTATGAAAATCAGCCGGGAAAATTCCGGAGGAAATGGCAGCGGCGCGGGACAGAGAGTGGTTTCGGCTCCTGCAGAGATTTTCACCGCCAAAGGCCAGAATACTTACCAGGTTTCCCTGCATATGCAGGAATATGAAAACGGAAATGAAATGCGCAGCTGGATAGAACCGGTGGAAATTATATTTGGAACCGGGCGTGACGGATCTTTGCAGATCGTGGTGGCGGCTTTGCAGGGAGAGAGCGAAGCTGCCGGAAAATACTGTCCGGAAAGCGCCATGGGCGAAATTCCTGATCTGGCTTCCCGATATGTATCCCAGGTGGAGCTGGCCTGTATGCCTTCCGAAAATCTGCGGATTTTAAGAAACAGCCTGTATGCTGCCCATGGAAGGAAATTTACGGATCCGGTGCTTTCCGGGTATTTCCAGCAGCAGTCCTGGTATCGGGGATGGGTGGAACCGGAGGATTTTTCCGAACAGGTTTTTTCTGATGTGGAAAAGGCCAACCTGGCCCGGATCAGGGAACTGGAGCAGATGAGCTGGGATGAGAGAAATCCCGGAGAGTATCAGGGACCGGACGGAATGGAACCTGCGCCCTATATGGAATATCTGGATCAGAACCGGGAAACCGGCCTGCAGGCAGAGCTGGCCGGGGCGGAGGACCGGGGCGCTTACTGGAGCGTGCCGGGAGTTCTTTCCCTTCCGGTTACGATGACCAGAAGTCAGTGGGAAGCGGTTTTGCAGGGAGGTACGGCGGCACTTTGCGTCAATGAGCTGACGGGAGAAAAACGGATCCTGGAATATTATCCGGGAAAAGGGTACCTTTTTTATGAGGAGGGAACGGTTCCGGATCTGGAATATCAGGCATGGGACATTCGGATTTCCTTTAATTACGGGACTGGATATTATGAACTGCAGCAGGCCAGTGATGATACGATTATGAAGCCGGTTTATGAGGGAGAGCTGTGGTTTGCAGAAGGCGCCGTGCAGGGCAGTCACGTAGGGATCGAATGGGCGTCCCAGATCCAGAAGGAGATTCCCTTTGGCACAGATAGAACGGGGGAGATCTTCGGAAATTATCTGGTCCATAATGGAAAAGGGCTGTTTGAAGCGGTGTATTATCTTGGAGACTGAGAAAATGGGAGGGAAGGTGAGGATTTGCATTACGTAAAGGCAAAAGGCATTTTATCCTCTTCCAATGGAATGAACCTGTACCGCGGCTGTGTTCACGGCTGTATATACTGCGATTCCCGAAGTGTGTGCTATCATATGGATCACCCCTTTGAGGATATAGAAGTAAAAGAGAATGCCATTGAGCTTTTGGAAGCCGCCCTGAAGCGGAAGCGAAAAAAGTGCATGCTGGGCACCGGCTCTATGACGGACCCGTATATTCCTCTGGAAAAGGACCTTGGCAATGTCCGGAAGGCGCTGGCTCTGGCAGATCGATATGGATTTGGTTTTACGCTGATCACCAAGTCCAGCCTGGTGCTTCGGGATCTGGATCTGTTAAAACGGATCAATGAAAAAACCAAGTGTGTGGTGCAGATGACCCTGACCACTTATGATGAAGAACTGTGCAGAAAGATTGAGCCGGGCGTGGCTGCCACCAGAGAGCGGGCAGAGGTTCTGATGGAACTTTCCCGCGCGGGAATTCCCACGGTAGTGTGGCTTTGCCCCATTCTTCCTTTTATTAATGATACACCGGAAAACATAAAAGGGATTCTGGATTACTGCATTAAGGCAAAGGTGAAGGGAGTCATCTGTTTCAGCATGGGAGTAACCCTCCGGGAAGGAAGCAGGGAGTATTTTTACCGGCAGCTGGATCATTTGTTTCCGGGAATGAAGGAGCGATACATCCGCTGTTACGGGAATCAGTACGAGGTTCCCAGTCCAAGGAGCCGGGAGCTTATGAGCCTTTTTCATGGAATCTGCCAGGAAAACGGAATCTGGCATGACAATAAGCAGATTTTCCAATATCTTCACCAGTTTGAAGAGAAGCAGGAAGCGGTGCAGTTAAGTCTTTTTGAAGATGCGTTGTTTCCAGGGAATTTTACAGGAGGAGATTGCGTATGAAAAAAATTGCAGCGATTGGGGCAGGTATAGCAGGTGTTGGTTTTCTGACCGCAGGAATTTTATTGAAAATCAAGGACCACTCATCGGTTTCCGTAATAGGCGGCGCAGATGGCCCCACTTCTATTTTTATCGCCGGAAAGGTGGATACGGGCGGACTGGCGGTCTTATGTGCTGTTATAGCCGTTCTGCTGATTCTTTCTGGCGTATGGATCATGAGAAAAGGAAAAGGAGAGAAAAAATAATGGAAAAAGAAGAAATACAGATCCGGAAGGCATCGGTATCCGATGCCGAGGAACTGCTTGGCATATATGCACCTTATGTGGAAAAGACGGCGATCTCTTTTGAATGGGATGTGCCGTCGGTATCGGAATTCCGGCGCAGGATTGAAAATACTCTGAAAAAATATCCGTACCTTGTGGCGGAAAAGGACGGGGAGATCCTGGGATACGCGTATACCGGCCCATTCGTAGGACGGGCCGCCTATGACTGGGCGGCAGAGGTGTCGATTTATGTGAAGGAAAATAAACGGAAAACGGGCGTGGGGCGGAGGCTTTACCAGGCTCTGGAGGCAGTTTCGCAGGCACAGAATATCCTGAATCTGAATGCCTGCATCGGTTATCCAGATGAGGATGATGAGCACCTGACGAAAAACAGCGTTCAGTTTCACGGCCATCTGGGATATGAGATGGTGGGGAAATTCCATAAATGCGGCTATAAATTCGGAAGATGGTACCACATGGTGTGGATGGAAAAGATCATTGGCGTACACGAGGATGTACCGGCTCCGGTGATTCCTTTCTCCCAGTTAGGAGAGGAAACGCTGGAGAAGCTGGGGATCCATAATAAAAATTGGTAACAGTTCAGCCTAACGGCTGAACTGTTACGCTGAATCCGGCAGGTTTTTATCTTGGTTTGTCAGGAACATCCTGACCGCAAAGTTTCCTTTAAACTGTCCGTGTATGGTATAGCTCACCTGTTACGGTTACTACAGCGAAAATTGCAAATAAATCCGTTTTTTTAAATGGTGAATTACGGTTCTGCAGTG
>PPYE01106829.1_pt1 | contig 24120 bp, 25 predicted proteins | sample 1559881 | NCBI WGS metagenome assembly PPYE01 (sample SAMN08240022, study PRJNA423297) | Human gut metagenome, whole genome shotgun sequencing project. | reverse complement strand
GCTCCATATAGAACTGGCGGTCCCCCACCAGCTCCATGCGGCCCACCCCCACCGCCAGCTCCCCTGGCAGATCCAGCCGGTCCATGACATCCAGACCGGCACGGGCCAGCCGCTTTTTGTCTCCCATGAGGCATCCCTCCCACGGTGGACTGTATGCGTACCGCCGGAAAAACTTGCCTGTCCGTGGCATGGACCTCTGCCCGCCGTCATAAGCTGGCAGGGTAAAGGGAGGTGAGGGAGCATGGGCTTGGCACTGGGACTGCTGGCGGTCATGGCGGGGCTGCTGGCGGCATCGGAGACGGCGGCACAGGCGGTGCGGGAGGGACTGGCCCTCTGTGGCGGCTCGGTGATCCCGGCGCTGTTTCCCTTCCTCGTGGTGTCCCGGCTGTTTGTGGCCACCGGCAGCGCAGCGGTGCTGGGGCAGCTGCTGGCGCCCCTGACCCGCCGGATGCTGGGAGTCTCCGGCCCCGGCGGTACGGCAGTGCTGCTGGGTCTGCTGGGAGGATATCCGGTGGGCGCCCAGACGGCGGGAGAGCTGGCCCGCACCGGGGCAGTCTCCCAACAGGAGGGACAGCGGCTGCTGCTGTTCTGCAACAACTGCGGCCCGGCCTTTGCCTTGGGCGTGGCGGGGGCGGGCTGCTTCGGCAGTCTCCGGGCCGGGGTATGGCTTTGGCTGATCCATGTGTCGGCCGCCGTGCTGACGGCTTTGCTGACCCGCAGCACCTCGTCCCCGGAGGGACGGACTTCGCCGTCTGCGCCGCAGGCTCTGGGTTCCGCTTTTCCGGGGGCCGTCCGGGGAGCGGGGGAGGGGATGCTCCACGTCTGCGGCTTCGTGGTGTTCTTTCTGGTGCTGACCCGGCTGCTGACGGCCCTGACGGGGCTGGAGCACCCTCTTCCGCTGGGACTACTGGAGCTTACCGGCGGCATCCTGCGGCTCTCCGGCACACGGGGGGACTTCGTGCTGGCGGCGGCACTGATGGGCTGGGGCGGCGTGTGCGTCCACTGTCAGACGGCGGCGGTGCTGGAGGGGAGCGGACTCCACATGAGGGGCTATCTGTCGGCAAAGGCAGCGCAGGCGGTTCTATCGGCGGCATTGGCTGTTCCCGTAAGCCGCTGGGTGCGGTAAAGGGTTGCTGCTTTCCCCTACGGCGGACAAAAAATGGCACCCGCATTGGTCGGGTGCCATTTTTTACAGGTTGTCGCCGCCTGAAAATACAGGCAGCTGCCGCTCTTATCTGCGAGCCTTGTCGTAGGGGATGCCCTCCGCCTTGGGGGCACGGGACTTCTTGGAGGTGAAGGCCAGCACCAGCAGGGTGATGATGTACGGAAGCATCCGGTACAGGTGGGAGCTGATGCCGATCTCTGCCAGCCAGTACACACCGTCGCCGTTGATATCGATGCTGGAGTAGGCGGCGGCGATGCATTTGAACAGGCCAAACAGGAGGGAGGCCCCGGCGATGTTCAGAGGCCGCCAGTTACCGAAAATCATCACGGCCAGCGCCAGAAAGCCGAAGCCCGCCACGTCGCCGTTGGAGGAGCAGTTGGCGGTGGTCAGGGCGTACACAAAGCCGCCCATGCCCGCCAGCGCACCGGAGATGGTGGTGCCGATGTAGCGCATCTTGTAGACATTGATGCCCAGAGAGTCCGCCGCCTGAGGATTCTCACCGCAGGCCCGCAGCCGCAGGCCGAAGCGGGTCTTATAGAGAATGATGGACAGGATGACGAACAGAATGATGCAGACATAGGTAGCCAGATAGACCTTCACCAGAAACGTCTCGCCGAAGAAGCCAAGATCGGTGTTTTTGTCAATGCCGAAGGTGGACTTCCTGATCATGAACCACGTAGCGGAGTCGCCGGTAGCCAGCTGCAGGGTGTTCTGGTTGGCAATGATACGCGCCAGAAACAGCACCAGAGCCGGAGCCATCAGGTTCAGGGCCGTACCGCCGATGGTCTGGTCGGCCCGCAGGTTGATGGAGGCGAAGCTCAGCAGCAGGGAGAACACAGCGCCCATGGCTGCCGCCACCAGCATAGCCAGAAGCTCCAGCCCCTGCATGGCTGCCCAGTTTCCGGACTGTTGGGCGGTTACCACGGCGGCGCTGCCCTGCATCAGGCGCACAAACAGCACACCGATGAAAGCGCCGAAGATCATGATACCTTCCAGCGCCAGGTTGATGATACCGCTGCGCTCGGCGAACACGCCGGCCAGCGCCACGATCATCAGGGGTACTGCATAGATCAGGGTCTGCTGTACCAGAAATGTCATGCCTGATCGCCTCCTTCTGCGTTATCGCTGTCTGTGACAGCGGCCTCTACGGGTGCTTTCTCCTCCTCCGGCAGCAGGGAGGTCTGATCCTCCACGGCGGCGCCCTGAGGGATGGGAGCCGTGTCTGCCACGGCGATCTTTTTCTTCTTCCGACCGCTGAGCATCATGCGGATCACCAGAGAGAAAGCACTTAGATACACGATGACGGCGATGATGACGTCGGTGATGTACTCATTGTAGGCGGTGAGGTTGGTCAGCTGCTGGCCAACGATCTTCAGCATGGCCATGAAGATGCCGGCGAAGATGACGGCGATGGGGTTATTCAGCGCCAGCAGCGCCACGGGGATGCCGTTAAAGCCCACGGCGGGCAGAGACTGATAGGTGGACCAGTAGAACTCCGTGTTGCCGGACAGGTAGTACAGTGCCGCACCGGCTCCGGCCAGCGCACCGGCGATGGCCATGGACAGCACGATGTTGCGCTTATCCTTGATGCCGGCGTAGCGGGCGGCATGGCGGTTGGCGCCGCAGGCCTGCAGCTCGTAGCCCAGCGTGGTCTTGGTCATGAGGATGTACATGGCGATGGCCAGCAGAATGGCCACCAGAATACCGGCGTTGACCTGAGAGCCGGGGAACAGCTTATCCAGCCCCAGCTTGGGGGTGGCCACGCCGTTGAAGCTGGTCTTATAGATGTAGCCGGACTTGGTGTTCTCCACGGTGTTCTTGAAGTTGCTGATGTCGAACATCCACGTCACAAGGTTGGCGGCCACCCAGTTGGTCATGATGCAGGCCAGCACCTCGTTGATGTTGAGACACGCCTTGGCCAGACCCGGCAGAGCGCCCCACAGAGCACCCGCCAGACAGCCGCCCAAAAAGGCCAGGATCCAGATGATCCAGGTGGGGACGGAGGAAGAGGGAATGCTCAGGGCGATCATCAGCGTTGCCATGGTGGAGATCAGGTACTGACCGGGAGCGCCGATGTTGAACAGGCCTGTCTTGAAGGCCACGGCCACGGAGAGACCCGTCATGATCAGGGGCGTGGCCCGGAACAACATATCGCCGGTGTTGACGGCGTTGAAGCCCCAGGTCAGCTCACCGGCGGCATTGCGGCCGGTGCTGAAGATACCGGCGAAGATGATTCGGAAGCCGTCCCATGCGCCGGAGAGGGAGATCTTTTCATTGAAGCAGCCCACCAGAATGACGGCGATGCCGCCCACCAGCAGACCCACCAAAATGGAGATCAGGGACGCCAGCACCTTTTTGGTGCCTTCCTTTTGGTACAGAGTGGCTGCGGAATGCTTCACGCTTCATCGCCTCCTTTGTTGTCACGCTTTGCGCCGGACATATACAGGCCCAGCTCGGATACGGTGGTCTTTTTGGGGTCCAGCTGGCCCACGATCTCCCCCTCGTACATGACGAGGATGCGGTCGGAGAGGCTCATGACCTCATCCAGCTCCAGAGACACCAGCAGCACCGCCTTGCCACGATCCCGCTCGGCCACCAGCTGGCTGTGAATATACTCGATGGCGCCCACGTCCAGACCACGGGTGGGCTGAACGGCCACGATCAGGGGCTTATCCCGATCCAGCTCACGGGCGATGATGGCCTTCTGCTGGTTGCCGCCGGACATACTGCGGACCACGGTGATGGGACCCTGACCGCTGCGGACGTCGAATTTCTCGATCAGCTGCTGGGCGTAGCTGCGGACGGCGTCCCGCTTGATGAAGCCCGCCTTCTCGAACCGGGGCTCCTTGTACCGCTGGAGCACCAGATTCTGCTCCAGCGTGAAATCCAGCACCAGACCGTGCTTGTGGCGGTCCTCCGGGATGTGGCTGATGTACTCGCCCCGGTGGTGGATGGAATAGTGGGAGATGTCGTGGCCGCAGACGGTGATGCTGCCGCCGGAGCTCTTGTCAAGGCCCGTCAGACCGTGGATGAACTCCGTCTGGCCGTTGCCGTCGATACCGGCGATACAGACAATCTCACCGGCCCGCACGTCAAAGCTGACATTATGTACGGCATCCTTCTTGTGCAGATGGGAGGGGACGGTGAAGCTCTTCACGCTGAGCACCACATCGCCGGGATGGGCCTCGTCCTTGTTGACCTGCAGCTGTACGGGGCGGCCCACCATCATGTTGGACAGCTCCTGCTTGTTGGTGTCCTTGGTGTTGACAGTGCCGATGTACTTGCCCTTGCGCAGCACCGTGACCCGGTCGGCCACCGACATGATCTCGTTGAGCTTGTGGGAGATGAAGAGGATGGACTTGCCCTCCCTGGTGAGATTCTTCATGATGAGCAGCAGCTCATCGATCTCCTGAGGCGTCAGCACGGCGGTGGGCTCGTCGAAGATGAGGATCTCGTTGTCCCGGTAGAGCATCTTCAGGATCTCCACACGCTGCTGCATACCGACAGTGATGTCCTCCACCTTGGCGTCTAGATCTACCGCCAGACCGTACCGCTCCGACAGCTCCTGTACCTTTTTCCGGGCCTCCTTCTTCTGCAGGAAGCCCATCTTCGTGGTCTCGGCACCCAGAATGATATTGTCCAGCACCGTGAACACGTCCACCAGCTGGAAGTGCTGATGCACCATGCCGATCCCCAGCGCTGTTGCGTCGTTGGGGTCATTGATCTTTACTGTCTGTCCATTTTTTCGAATCTCGCCTTCTTCCGGCTGGTACAGACCGAACAGGACGGACATCAGCGTGGATTTACCGGCGCCATTTTCCCCCAGAAGGGCGTGGATCTCGCCCTTTCGCAGCTGAAGGGTGATGTCGTCATTGGCCTTGATGCCGGGAAACTCCTTGGTGATGTGAAGCATTTCGATCACATACTGAGGAGAATTTTCCATGCCGCCACCTACTTTCTCAGGATTTACAGACCCATACAGGTTGTATATACAAACTATTATAACGGCTCACGCCGAGAATTGCAAGGTTAACCGAAGGATTTGATGGAACAAATGCATGAAATATTCTGTATCTTAGGGTTGACATCTGGTGATTTTTGCTTTACGATACATTTATATTGCATGATATATTTCCCGGTAGGTAAGGCTACCGTAGGGATATGGGCTGCTGCCGCAGAGTGGTGGAGACACCATGAGAGGGTTTGAACAGGCGATATCGAAACCAAGGTATCATCTAATGCAGCTTCACCGCCCCACGATGCTAAAGCTTGTTACGGTGCTCAGGTCACGGCGGTGACCCGATAGCAATGCGACCGCAGCAGGCAAACGCCGGCTGCGGGATTTTTTATGATGCGGGGAAGGAGGAGCCGATATGGTAGACTACGAGGAAGAGCTGGACCGGTATCTGGATGAGATCAAGGAGCTGGCCCGAAGTAAACAGTATGCCCGCCTGCGGGACCTCTTTCTCCCCATGGAGCCTGCCGACATCGCTCTGCTGCTGGAGGAGTCCGGCGGGGAGCTGATGCCCCTGCTGTACCGGCTGCTGCCCAAGGAGCTGGCGGCGGAGGTGTTCGTGGAGCTGGAGTCTGACTCCCAGGAGATGCTCATCAGCGGCTTTTCCAACACCGAGCTGAAGGAGGTGCTGGACGAGCTGTATCTGGACGATGCCGTGGACATCGTGGAGGAGATGCCCGCCAGCGTGGTGATCCGAATTCTAGATAAGGCAACGCCGGAAATGCGAAAATCCATTAACGAGATTTTGAAGTACCCGGAGGACTCCACCGGCTCCATCATGAACATGGAGTTCCTGTCCCTGAAAAAGGACATGACGGTGGAGGACGCCTTCAAGCGCATCCGCCGCATTGGCGGCGAGCTGGAGACCATCAACATCCTGTACGTCACCGATCCTACCCGCCGCCTGCTGGGGGTGCTGTCGGTACGTGACCTGCTGCTGGCGGAGGAGGATGACCTCATCGAGGATATCATGGATCCCAATGTGGTCTGGGTCAGCACCATGGACGACAAGGAGGACGCCGCACAGGCCCTGAGCAAATACGGCTTTCTGGCCATGCCCGTGGTGGATCTGGAGAACCGTCTGGTGGGCATCGTCACCGTGGACGACGCCATGGACGTTATCGAGGAGGAGACCACCGAGGACTTCGAGAAGATGGCCGCTATGCTGCCCTCCGACAAGCCCTATCTGAAGGCCGGCATCTTCGCCACGTGGCGAGCCCGTCTGCCGTGGCTGATGATTCTCATGCTGTCGGCCACCTTCACCGGCATGATCCTCAACCACTATGAGAGCGCTCTGGCGGCGTGTCTGGTGCTGAACTCCTATATCCCCATGCTCTCCGGCACCGGCGGTAACTCCGGTACGCAGGCCAGCGTGGCGGTCATCCGTGCCTTAAGTCTGGACGAGGTGGATTTCTCTGACATCCTGAAGGTCCTGTGGAAGGAGCTGCGGGTGTCGCTGCTGTGCGGCTCGTGTCTGGCGGCGGCCAATTTCGTGAAAATGCAGCTGGTGGACCGTCTGCTGTTGGGCAATGCCGCCGTGACCCCCGTGGTGTGTCTGGTGGTGTGCCTGACCATCATGTTCGTAGTGGTATTCGCCAAGTGTGTGGGCTGCTCGCTGCCGCTGCTGGCGGAGAAGATCGGCTTGGACCCGGCGGTGATGGCCAGTCCCTTCATCACCACCATCGTGGATGCCACCAGTCTGCTGATCTATTTCCGCTTCGCTTCGTGGCTGCTGGGCATATAGACGCATAAAAAATCCGTTTCAAGACAAAATAGAGTCAGGCTTTGCGCCTGACTCTATTTTTCTGGAGGAACGTATCATGAGCAAGAACTGTACCAACGACGGCTGCAACTGCACCCCCAACTCCGCCATCAAATGCAGTGTCACCAACTGCGCCCACCACTGTCAGGATGTGGATCACTGCGGCCTCACCAGTATTCAGGTAGGCACCCACGAGGCCAACCCCACCATGGACCAGTGTACCGACTGCCAGAGCTACCGCAAGCTGTAACGGCACACCGCCCGGTGTGCCGGGCGGCTACATAGGAAGGAGGGAGGGCCATGACGGATCGCATGAAATACGCCCTGTCCGGCGCTGCCGCCGGGGCGGTGAACGGCCTGTTCGGCGGGGGCGGCGGTATGGTGCTGGCCCCGGCCCTGACAGGCTGGTGCCATATGGAGCAGAAACGGGCGCTGGCCACCTGCGTGGCAGCCATCCTGCCTCTGTGCCTGCTGTCGGCGGCCATCAGCCTGTGGCGGCAGCCGCTGGACTGGATGCAGGCCCTGCCCTATCTGTTGGGGGGACTGGGCGGCGGCTTCGTGGGAGGCCGCCTGTTTCAGAAGGTATCCAACCTGTGGCTGCGGCGCATCTTCGCCTGCTTTCTGCTGTACGGCGGCGTGAGGTATCTCCTGTGACGGTGTGGCTGCTGCCGCTGGCGGTGGGCTTCGCCACCGGTATCCTCTCGGCGTGGGGCGTCGGCGGCGGGACCCTTCTGCTGCTGTGCATGACGTTGCTGCTGGGGGTGGACCAGCGCACCGCCCAGACCATCAACCTGCTGTACTTCCTGCCCACTGCCGGTATGGGGCTGCTGTCCCACGGGAAAAGCGGCCTGCTGGAAAAGCCGGTGCTCCGCAGCGCCGTCCCCGCCGGACTGACAGCGGCGGCCTTGGCGGCATGGCTGTCCTTCTCCGTGGATACGGAGCTGCTGCGCCGCCCCTTCGGCGTCTATCTGCTGGCGGCGGGCATCTATATCCTTCTGCAAAAGCCCACCAAGCCGTGACCGGCGATCCCCTTCCACGACAAAAGACAGGCAGTGCCGGAGGCACTGCCTGTCTTTTCTTTGGTTTTCTATGCAGCCGTCAGGCGTCGATGCCCCGGCTGGTGAGGTACTTCTTCACCATCAGCGCTACCTTGAAGGTGATGGCGTCGCCAAACTCCCGCAGATCCAGACCCGTCAGCTTCTTGATCTTCTCCAGCCGGTACACCAACGTGTTCCGGTGGACGAACAGCTTCCGAGCGGTCTCGGAGACGTTCAGGTTGTTCTCAAAGAACTTGTAGATGGTGAACAGCGTCTCCTGATCCAGCGCATCGATGGGGTTTTTCTTGAACACCTCCTGCAGGAATATCTCACACAGGGTGGTGGGCAGCTGATAGATCAGGCGGCCGATGCCCAGATTCTCGTAGTTGATGACGTAGCGCTCGGTGTCGAACACCTTGCCCACCTCGATGGCGATCTGGGCCTCCTTATAGGACTTGGCCAGATCCCGCAGATGCAGGGCCAGCGTACCGATGCCTACGAACACATGGCTCTCGCCGTCCTCCCGCAGGGCCTCCTCGATGGTGGTGGCCACCTTCTCCAGATCCTTGTTGGTGGTGCTCTCCGGCATCTGGTGGATCAGCGCCACGTCCGTCTCACCCACGCTGATGACGAAGTCATTCTGCCGGTCGGGGAAGAGATTCTGCACCACCTCCAGAGAGATGGCCTCGCTGCGGCCCTCCACAGGCCGGATCACGAATACGCCGCGGGGTACCTCGGCGGCCACGTGCAGCTCCTTGGCCCGCATATAGATGTCGCTGATAAGGATGTTGTCGGAGATGATGTTCTTGATGAAGGAACCCTTGTCGTGCTTTTCCTCATAGTACGTCTTGGCGGAGTTCAGGGCCACGCAGGCCATGGCGCACACGGTGCGGCCCACGCTGTCATCGCCGGTGGCGAACACGGCATAGTCAAAATGTCCGCCCCAGCCGGGCAGCGCCTTGAAGGTCTTGCCCTCCAGCGCAATGCAGCCGCCCTCGGCGGAGTCGATGGCCTCCACATACTTGGCCCACTTCTTGCCGATACCCGTCAGCTCGCTGCAAGCGATGACGGTACCCTCGGCGTCAATGACGCCCACGGTGCGATCGGTGGTATCCTTGAACTGTAAAACGACGTTCTGAAAAATTCTCCCGGACATAGTCAGTCCCTCCTGATATAGAGCTGATGGATATTTTGTGCAAACTACTTAGCCTCGCACTCTATTATATCGTCAGAATCACGATTTTGCAAGTATTTTCTTGTATTTTTCACAAAAATTTTGGGGCATTTTTTGGCGTTATGTCGAGGGATTCAGCCCACATATGTCAAGAAGGGTGTGTATCTCCCCCTCGGCCAGGGGCCGGAAGGCCCCTGGCGCCAGCGCTTCATCCAGCCGCAGCGGCCCCATGGAAAGCCGCTTCAGGTACGTCACCGGTTTTCCGCAAGCGGCCAGCATCCGCTTCACCTGATGGAATTTCCCCTCCCGCAGCGTCACCAGTGCCTCCTGCGGCGAGAGGAGCTCCAGCCCCGCCGGCAGGCACTCCAGCCCGTCGGCCAGCACCATCCCGCCGGCGAAGGCCGCCGTGTCCGCCGCCGTCAGCACACCCTCCACACGGGCGTAGTACACCTTGTCCACGTGATAGCGGGGGCTCAGCAGCCGATGGGTCAGCTCCCCGTGGTTGGTCAGCAGCAGCAGTCCCTCCGTGTCCTTATCCAGCCGCCCTACTGGGGATAGATCCCGTTTGCGCAGCTCCGGCGGCAGCAGGTCCAGCACCGTCTGCTGCCGTCCGTCCACCCGTGCCGACAGGACCCCGGCGGGCTTGTGGAGCATGAGATAGGTGTACCGGCGGCAGTCCAGTGACTGACCGTCCACCAGCAGGCAGGCGGCGTCGGCGTCCACCTTCTCCTCCGGAGAGGAGGCCAACCGTCCGTCCACTATCACCCGGCCCTGCCGCACCAGCTCCTTTACCTCCCGCCGGGAGTATTTGCCCGTCCCGGCGATGATCTTGTCCAAGCGCTCCATAACCAGCCCTCCTGCCGCAGTTTTTCTTATTATAGCATATCCCACCGGGAAACGGAATAAGCTGAGGACAAAGCTATGGAAAAAACGAAAGGAGCTGCGTGCCTGTGAAGCGCTGTCTTGCGGGGCTGTGCCTGCTGCTGATGCTGCTGACCGCCTGTACCGCCCGTCCCTCCCGGACCCCGGTGACCGCCAAGGACGATGCCGCCCGCCGGGCATGGCTGGAGCAGCAGGGCTGGCAGACGGAGGAGCAGCCGGTCCGCACCCTGACGGTGCAGCTGTCGCTGGCGGGGCAGGAGGACTATCTGGCCCTCCAGCAGGAGGCGGGCCTGCCTTTGGCGGACTACGACGGTCAGACCGTCACCCGCTGCACCTACACCGTCACCAATTACCCCGGCCGCACCGGAGATGTGCAGGTGAACCTCTATCTCTGCGGCGATGTTATCGTAGGCGGGGACATCATGGCCTTGGGGGAAAACGGCTTTCAGGCATCCCTCCTCTATCCGGCGGAGAACACATAGAAAAACGGGAGGAAGGGCCTTTGCCCCTTCCTCCCATTTTTCAGTACCCCTCGCCCAGCGTAATGATCTGCGCCCACAGCACCGGCCCCACGGCCCCGGTGGGGTCGAAGCCCAGCTGCCGCTGGAGGGTCAGCACCGCCTGCTGAGTGGCGGGGCCGAAGATACCGTCCACCACCAGACTGGGTAGAGCCTCGTCCTCCCGGCTGATCTGGTTGAGCCGCTCCTGCATCAGGGCCACCTGTTCGCCCCGGTCGCCCCGCACCAGAAACCGTCCCGGATAGACCTCTCCGGCGAACTGCCGGTAATCCTCCGGCAGCTCCGCCAGCACCTTCTGATAGGCCGTCTGCAGAGCGTTCCACGTCTCCCGGCCCACCACACCGTCCACCGTCAGACCGTAGAGCCGCTGGAAGGTGTACACCGCATCCAGCAGCTCCTGATCGAAGTCGTCGGACAGAGAAATCATGGGCAGCTCCGGCAGAAAGTACCCCAGAAACGCCAGATAGAACCGCACCGTCCGCACGCCGATGCTGCTGTCCCCCAGCCGCAGCTCCTCGGCGTACCGCCGCTGCAGCTCGGAGATGGTGAGTCCCTCGCTGCTGAGGTCCGACAGCTGCTTGACGCCGTTGTAGATCTGCTTGATCTTGTACCATGTGGCCTTGCCCACGATGCCGTCCTGCGCCAGATTGAAGATCTGCTGAAAGACCCGCACCGCCTCCTCCATGTCTCCGTCAAAGACGAAGCTGTCGTCCAGCGCCGGGATGGCGGGATAGTTCTTCCCGATGCGGTTGAGCTGCCGCTTCAGGGTCTGCACGTCGTTGCCGGCATCGCCCCGCCGCAGGGGCCGCCCCGAATAGGAGGCCACGTTCCCGCCCACCGGCGCATTCATCACCAGATTGATGTCGCCACCGTAGTAGTACTGCAAAATTTCGTAGGGCGTCATGCCCTCCTCCGCCAGATCCACGCTGCCCCATTGGGACAGACCCCCGCACCGGGTCCGCACCCCGTCGCAAAACTGGGCGAACAGCGGCTCTACACTGCCCTGCCGCACGATGTAGTTGTTGAAAATATCGTCCACGATGCGGCTGATGTTCTCGAATATGTCGCCGCCCTCCACATAGGCCTGATCGTATCGGGTGGTGGAGGTGATGTCGAAGTCGTACCCTCTGGCCCGGTAATACTCCGTGTACACCCGGTTCAGAGCGTAGGAGATCTGGGCCAGAATGTTGGCTCGGATGGCACTCTCCGGCCAGGTAGGATAAATTTCGTGGGAGGCCACGTTCTTGATGTACTGGGCGAAGGACACCACCACATTCCGGGCGGACTCCCCCGGCGCCCCCAGATGCACCGTGATGGTCTCCGGCACCACGGGATAGGGATAGGGCATCATGCACGCTCCTTTCTCACACCACTGGCTCCAGCATCACCGGCAGGATGGTCTCCACCCCGTCGAATACCGTCGCCGTCCGGCCAGCCACCGGCTGGAACATGGGATGCTGTACCGACACCTGATAGTCCAGCCCGCTGAGGGCGGCGGTGTCCGAGGCTTGAGACCAGGCAAAGGGCGGGGCGGGCAGGCGGATGCCGGATAGGATACCGGAGCCGTCGGTGACGCCCCGGTAAAATATGTGTTCCTCCGTGCCGAAGACTCGGCTGATGACTACCTGCGCTCCGGCCACGGGGAAGCGCCCGCCGCCGGAGGCGACCTGCACGCACAGGCCGCCCCGGTCCGGGTGGGTCCTGAGGAAAACGTCCACAGGTGTTGGTTGTGCTGACTGCATAGGCAAAGACCTCCTTTTTTCCTATCCTATGCACCTTGCTTCGTCCCGTGCCAAAAAAATTCCCGGAACCGGGGAAAGTCCGGTTCCGGGAAAGAAAAGCGTTATTTCTGGGGCAGATATATCCGCCGTGTAGGCCGAAGCCCCAGCATTTCCCCCACGGGGACGGCCACGTCGCCGGTGGCCTCCTCCGCCAGAGTAAAGACCATCACCATCAGCGCTGCATTGGGGAAGGGGCAGAACTCGCCGGGGTTGGTCAGGGAGATCAGCAGCATCCCCAGATAGCTCAGAGCCAGCGCCCGGACAAAGGGCGTTTTTCCGGCCCGCAGCAGGGCGATACGATCCCGCATCAGCACGCCGTAGGCGGCAATGCCCACCAGACCCATGCTGCCCATGATCTGGGCGATGCTGTTGTGGTAGAACACCATGCTCCCCTCCACACCGGTGAAGAGGTCACTGTTGCGCTGGCTGATGAGGCCGATGCCAAACACGGGGTTGTGCAGGAAGTCCGTGATGCCCCGCAGGAACAGCTGCACCCGGACGGAGTCCCCCTGATGGAACAGATGACCGTCCTCCATGCGGCTGTCCATCATCAGCGACAGCAGCTCCGGGCCCACCAGCACCGCCAGCACCGCACCGGCCACGCACAGAGGCAGCACGGCCTTCCGGGGAATGAGGCCCCACCGCACCAGATATACGAAGCCCAGTCCCAGCAGCGCCACACCGAACAGCAGAGCGCTGCGGCTGCCGGTAAGGGCCAGCCCTGCCGCCTGCACCGCCACACCCAGCAGATGGGCGGGCTTTTTCAGCGACAGATAAAAGGACATGGGCAGGGTAGTCAGCAGCAGCGCCGTGGCAAAGTTGCGGTACTTGAGATAGAGGGTGGTATGTACCTGCAGAAATTCCTGCCACCGCGCGGCGTAATCCAGCATCACCAGACACGCCATGCACACACCCAGCGCACAGAAAATGGCGGCGAACCGCCGGTGCAGGTCGTAGCCCTTGGAATAGGTCAGGCACGACCGCAGCAGCACATAGAAAACCAGCATCCCGCCGCCGAGACACCCGGCGTAGTACAAACTCAGCGGCTGAAGCAGCTGATGCATGGACAGGATCCCGCAGCCCCCCAACAGGGTGGCCGCCGACACCAGCAGCAGCCCCGTGGCGCTGCGTCCCACCCGGAAGGTGACGGGCCAGACCATCAGGTGCCAGATCAGCGCCGCAAAGAACGGCGCCGCCAGCACGGCACAGGGGAGGAAATCCCCCAGACTTTCATATCGCTGGGTCGACAGCAGAAATACCAGCAGGAACGGCGTCACCGACGCCAGCAGATCCCGGCAGAACACCAGCAACCAAATACAAATCCCCAGCAGGGCCATGGCCCCATAGACCGGCTGACGCAGAGCGGCGAAGCCCAGCGCCACCCACAGCAAAAACGGAAAATAGGCACGGCTGAGCCAAAACCTCTGGCTTAGGCCGGACAGACGGCGGAAGCCCCCATAGCAGCGGCGCTGCAGACGGGGCCAAAAGCCGCTGTCCTCGTTCAGTGCGCTGAAAGACAGATCCCACATAGAATTGTTTTACTCCTTTTTTCATCCAGACAGGTACATGGACGGCTTCCCTTCCCTCCATGCACATACCAAAACAAATGCTCCCTGAAAAATGTGAAATTTTTGTGAATAATAGGTTTTTAGGGAACCTTTTTACCGAGGCATATACCGCCCTTCTCTGGGCGTAAGCGGTACTATACCACGTTCCGGCGGGAATGTCAACGGGAGAAGCAGTCGGTTTATGGGGAATGTCCGTCCGGCTGTACTAAGAAAAATCAACGTCTGCCGCAGACCGGCGGCAAAAGAGCCTGAAAATTCCCTGAAAGGAGGGAATTTTCAGGCTTTTCACAGAAAATCCACACAAAAATGGCTGGTTTGTATAACTGACTAACATTTTTGTCACTTTTGGACGCCCTGTCTGGTATCGAAGTACCTATAGGACATCCAGCTCCGGCAGCCGGTTCAGGGCATAGGTGATGAACCGCTTGGCGGCGGGGGAGACGTGCTCCTCCTCCGGCAGGGCGATGCCCAGATGCACCGACTGGGGCGGGTCCAGCGGCAGCACCGCCACCCCGTCCGCCAGATCGGCGGTGAGGATGTCATTCAATAAGGTGATGCCCAGCCCCGCCCGCACCATGGCAATGGCGGCCCGGCTGTCGCTGGTGGCGAAGCGGATCTTGGGCCGGATCTGCAGCTGCTGGAGCATCCGGGAGTTATCTGTCTCCTGTCCCGGCAGAAACTCGATGAAGGGCTCCTGCCGCAGCCGCTCCACGGGGAAGCGGTCCGCCTCCACCAGCGGGTGGGTAGGGGGGAGAATGGCCATCAGCTGGTCGTCCTTCAGCGGCACCCACTCGTGCCGTCCCGGCCGCTGGCTGATGAGACAGAAGTCCGCCCGCCGGTGATCCACCAGCTCGCCCAGTTGGGTAGAGCTGCCCTCCCGCAGCTCCACCCGGATGCCGGGATAAGCGTGATGGAACCCGGCAATGACCTCCGACAGCCACGGGTAGAAGGCGGCGTAATTGGTGCCGGCCACCACCCGGCCCACATCCAGTCCCTGAATCCGGTGGGCCAGCTGCTGGTACTGCTCGTCCAGCTCCGCCATTCGCCGCATCAGCGGCAGCAGCTCCTGACAGGCCCGTGTGGCGGATACCCCGCCCCGCCCCCGGTGCAGCAGGGGAAAGCCCGTCTCCCGCTCCAGACTGTCCACCAACCGGCTGATGCCGGAGGGGGTGTAGCCCAGCGCCTCGGCGGCAGCGGACAGACTTCTCTCATGGAGTACAGTGAGCAAAACCCGGCATTTTTCGGTGTCCATGAAATTTCACCCATTCTTTGATATTTTATCAAACAAAATTTGAAATAGTATCGCTTTACGCAAGGATACACCAAGTGCTATACTCTGTCAAGGGTAGGAGAGAAACCCCCGATTAAGAACGGACAGAAACTTTCGGAGGAACAGGCATCATGACTCAGAAAAAAGCGGAGATCCTTTTGGCGGCAGTTATCGCAGCACGGGCTACGTCCCTTCTGTTCAGCAAGATCGCCATGAACGGCATGGGGATCTTCAACCTGCTGGCGGCCCGGTTTTTGATGGCCTTTGTGCTGCTGGCGGTGGTGTTTTTCAAGCGCCTTCGCCACATCAAGCGCCATACGCTGGTGCGTGGCGCCATCATGGGTGGTCTGTTCTTCCTGATGCTCTCCACGGAGCTGACGGGGCTCAAGAGCACCCCCTCCTCCACCGTCTCCCTGCTGGAGAATACCGCCATCATTCTGGTGCCCATGTCGGAGGCCGTGCTGCGGCATAAGCTGCCCAAGGCCGCCACCGCCGTCAGCGCACTGGTGGCCATCGGCGGCGTGGCACTGCTGACCGGCCAGTCCGGCGGCTTCACCCCCGGTATGGTGCTGGCGGTCATGGCCGCCGTGCTGTATGCCGCAGCCATCATCACCACCGACCGCTTCTCCCACGAGGACGATCCCCTGACCCTGGGCATCGTTCAGGTGGGTACGCTGGGCCTGCTGGCGCTGGTGTCCTCCTTCGTGTTCGAGGCGCCCCGCCTGCCCCAGTCCGGTACCCAGTGGCTGATGATTGCCGGCCTTGCCGTCATCTGCACCGGCTTCGGCTTCACCCTCCAGCCTGTGGCACAGAGCCACACCACCGCCCAGCGTGCAGGCTTGTTCTGCGCTCTGAGCCCCGCCTGCGCCACCCTGCTGGGTGCCGCCGTGCTGCGGGAGCACATCAGCGTCATGGGAATGTGCGGCATCGCTCTGATCCTGCTGAGCCTGCTGGTACCGCAGCTGTGGCAGCTGGCGGAGAAGAAGGGCATCACCCTGCTGCCCCGTCATGCCGTCCCCGCCGTGCGCCGGGCCTGAGATATCATAAACTCTATACCATTAGGTGTCCTTTCGTTGGGAGGAGCGCCGGAAAAGCCTTTGCCTTTTCCGGCGCTCCTTCTTTTTGCCGGGAAGATCCCCCTCGGCTGCTTTTTTACATGGACTTTACACGAGGAGACTTTTGCCCTTTACACCGCCCCTTTATCATGGGGACTGTAGCAAGAAAGCAAGTCCAAACATGAAAAACGAAAGGAGATCTTCATATGAAAAAGATCATCAGTATCCTGCTGGCCGCCGTTATGGTCATGGCCCTTCTGGCCGGTTGCGGCAGCAAAAACAGCGGCAGCGCCAACGACAACAACACCCCTAATAATAATCAGGATACCGAGCTCAGCGGCTCCGTGTCCACGAACGGCTCCACCTCCATGGACAAGGTCATCGGTGCTCTGCGGGAGCAGTTCATGGCGGACCACAAGAACGTCACCGTCACCTATGATCCCACCGGCTCCGGCTCCGGCATCGAGGCCGTGAAGAACGGCACGGCGGACATCGGTCTGGCCTCCCGCAGCCTGAAGGACGAGGAGAAGGCCGGCGGTCTGACCGAGACGGTCATCGCACTGGACGGCATCGCCGTCATTGTCAATGCCCAGAGCAAGGTCGCGGACCTGACCGTGGAGCAGATCGCCAAGATCTTCACCGGTGAGATCACCGACTGGAGCGAGGTGGGCGGTGACCCCGGCGCCATCTCCTGCATCGGCCGTGAGTCCGGCAGCGGTACCCGTGACGGCTTCGAGTCCATCACCGGGACCAAGGACTCCTGCAAGCTGGATCAGGAGCTGACCTCTACCGGCGGCGTCATCGAGGCCGTGGCCGGCAACCCCAACGCCATCGGCTATGCCTCCCTCTCCGCTGTGGAGGGCAAGGACACCGTGAAGGCCGTCACCGTAGGCGGTGTGGCCTGCACCGAGGCCACTGTGCTGGACGGCAGCTACGCCATTCAGCGGCCTTTCGTGCTGGTGACCAAGGACGGCACGACCCTGTCCCCGGCGGCGCAGGCATTCTTCGACTTCGCCGCCTCCAAGGACGCCGCCTCCCTCATCCAGAATGCGGGCGCCGTGCCTACCGCCAAGTAAAACAAATCGGGGAACCCTCACCTGCTGCGGCGGATGAGGGGGCTTCCCCGTCATCGGGAAAGGAGAACTCTATGAAGCGGACAGCAGGCAAAAGTCTCCGCACCCGCAAAGCCATGGAGCAGGCCATCCACCTGATCTTCCTGCTGTGCGGCATCGTGGCGGTGGGCTTCGTGCTGTGCATCAGCGTGTATCTGGTGATCTCCGGCCTGCCGGCCATCCGGGAGATCGGACTGACCAAATTCCTCTTCGGCAAGGTGTGGGCGCCTACCAACGCCACCACCGGCCCGCAATTCGGCATCCTGCCCTTTATCCTCACCTCTGTCTACGGCACGGCGGGAGCGCTGCTGCTGGGGGTGCCGGTGGGTCTGATGACCGCCATCTTTCTGGCCAAAGCGGCCCCGCCCCGTCTGGCGGCGGTGATCCGCACGGCGGTGCAGCTGCTGGCGGGCATCCCGTCGGTGGTGTACGGTCTGGTGGGCATGATCGTACTGGTCCCCGCCATCCGCCGTGCCTTCGGCCTTGGCTCCGGGGCCTGCCTGCTGGCGGCCATTCTGGTGCTGACGGTTATGGTGCTGCCCTCCATCATCAACGTGGCGGAGACGGCCCTTCAGGCCGTGCCGAGGGAGTATGAGGAGGCCAGTCTGGCACTGGGCGCCACGGAGACGGAGACCTACTTCCGGGTGAGCCTGCCTGCCGCCCGCAGCGGCGTGGCGGCGGCGGTGGTGCTGGGCGTAGGCCGTGCCATCGGAGAGGCCATGGCCATCATCATGGTGGCCGGAAACGTGGCCAATATGCCGGGGCTTTTCACCTCGGTGCGCTTCCTCACCACCGGCATCATCTCCGGAATGTCCGATGCCGCCGTGGGGAGCCTGTATCAGCAGGCGCTGTTTTCCATCGGGCTGGTGCTGTTTCTGTTCATCATGCTCATCAACGTCCTGCTGAATGTCTGCATCAAACGCAAGAAGGAGGACTGAGCCATGAAGCAGCAATGGACGCTTCGCCGGAGACTGTATAACGGCGGGATGCGGGGGCTGGTGTGGCTGTGCGCCGGACTGACCTGCGCCCTGCTGATCTTTCTCATCGGCTATATCTTTTACCGTGGCGCGCCGGGCCTCAGCTGGCAGCTGATCTCCGGCCAGACCAGCTATATCCGCAATACCGTGGGCATCCTGCCCAACCTATTGAATACCCTGTATATCATTCTCGTGGCCATGGCGGTAGTGCTGCCGCTGGGTGTAGGCGCCGCCATCTACCTGACGGAGTACGCCGCCAGCGGGCGGCTGGTCCGCATCATCGAGTTCGCCGCCGAGACACTGACGGGCATTCCCTCCATCATCTTCGGACTGGTAGGCATGATGCTGTTCGTGCAGAAGCTTGGCCTTCAGGCGGGAATTCTGGCCGGCGGCCTGACGCTGGTGATGATGATCCTGCCCACCATCATCCGCACCACGCAGGAGAGCCTGAAGACCGTCCCCCAGTCCTACCGGGAGGGGGCGCTGGCGCTGGGTGCCGGCAAATGGCACATGGTCCGCACGGTGGTGCTGCCGGGAGCGGTGGACGGCATCGTCACCGGCTGTATTCTGGCCATCGGCCGCATCGTGGGGGAGAGCGCCGCCCTGCTGTATACGGCAGGCTTCGGCATGGCGCTGGTGAGTCTCTTTGACTCCCTGCACACTTCCTCCGCCACCCTGACGGTGGCCCTGTACGTCTACGCCACCGAGGGCGGCGAGACGGCGCTGGCCTTCTCCATCGCCACCATCCTCATGGTGCTGACCCTGCTCATCAACCTCACCGCCGGGATCATCGGGCGGAAGCTGAAAAGGAAGTGAACGACAATGGACCCCATTCTGCAAGTGAAGGATCTGGACCTGTGGTACGGCGCTCATCAGACGCTGCACAGCGTCTCCATGGACATCCCGGAGAAGAGCATCACCGCCTTCATCGGCCCCTCCGGCTGCGGCAAGTCCACATTTCTGAAAACCCTGAACCGCATGAACGATCTGGTGCCGGGGGTGAAGATCACCGGCGAGGTCCGCTATCGGGGCGAGGATATCTATGCGCCGGGGACGGACGTGTGCCGCCTGCGCCGTGAGATCGGCATGGTGTTTCAAAAACCCAATCCCTTCCCCATGAGCATCTACGACAACATCGCCTACGGCCCCCGGACCCACGGCATCCGCAGCAAGGCCAGGCTGGACGAGCTGGTGGAGCGCTCCCTGCGGGGCGCCGCCATCTGGGACGAGGTAAAGGACCGGCTGAAGAAGAATGCACTGGGCCTTTCCGGCGGCCAGCAGCAGCGCCTGTGTATCGCACGGGCGCTGGCGGTGGAGCCGGCGGTGCTGCTGATGGACGAACCCACCAGCGCACTGGACCCCATCTCCACCTCCCGCATCGAGGAGCTGACCATGGAACTGAAGGAGCGCTATACCATCGTCATCGTCACCCACAATATGCAGCAGGCGGTGCGTATCTCCGACCGCACGGCCTTCTTCCTGCTGGGTGAGCTGGTGGAGTACGGCGCCACGGAGCAGGTGTTCTCCGCCCCGGCGGAGAAGCGGACAGAGGACTACATCACGGGGAGGTTCGGATAATGAGAAGCCGGTTTGATGAACAGCTGGCCCAGCTGGAGCGGGAGCTCATCGAAATGGGCGCACTGTGCGAGGAGAGCATCGCTCTGGCGGCCAAATCGCTGGGAGACGGCAGTCTGGCCCGTCAGGTGGCCCCGCTGGACACGGAGATCGACCGCAAGGAGCGGGACATCGAGTCCCTGTGCCTGAAGCTGCTTTTGCAGCAGCAGCCGGTGGCACGGGATCTGCGGCAGATCTCGGCGGCCCTGAAAATGATCACGGATCTGGAGCGCATCGGGGATCAGGCGGAGGATATTGCCGAGATCGTCATCAGCGGTCAGGTCAACGAGGGGGAGGAACTGCTGCGGGATATGGCCGCCTCCACCATAAAAATGGTGACGGAAAGTGTTGACGCCTACGTGAAACATGATACAATGTTGGCGGAAAAAGTCATCGCAGAGGACGATATTGTGGATGACTGGTTCGACAGGGTGAAGCATACGCTGATCCGCCGCATGACCACAGACCCCGGTGAGGGGGAGCGGGCGGTGGACCTGCTGATGATTGCCAAATATTTTGAGCGCATCGGGGACCATGCGGTGAACGTCGCCCAGTGGGTGATTTTCTCCGTCACCGGTATGCACAAGGAGGGATAGCATGATCTGGTGCGTGGAGGACGATGCCAGTATCCGGGATATCGAAGTATACGCCCTGCGTTCCACCGGCTTCGAGGCCTGTGGCTTTGCCGACGGTGCCGCCTTCTGGCAGGCCCTCCAGACGGAGGAGCAGCCGGAGCTGGTGGTGCTGGATGTGATGCTGCCCGGCGTGGACGGCATGGAGCTGCTGCGCCGGATGCGGGCCTCGGCGACCCTGCGCCGCATCCCGGTGGTGATGGCCACCGCCAAGGGCGCAGAGTACGACAAGATACAGGGTCTGGATCTGGGGGCGGACTACTATCTGGCCAAGCCCTTCGGGGTCATGGAGCTGGTGTCCTGCGTCAAGGCGGTGCTGCGGCGCTGCCGGACGGAGCAGGAGCCGGTGCTGCGGGCCGGGGGCATCGTACTGCACCCGGAGGAGCGCATCGTCACGGTGGAGGGTCAGCGAGTGACGCTGACCTATAAGGAGTTTGAGCTGCTGCGGCTGTTTCTGTCCCATCCGGGCATGGCCTTCACACGGGACCAGCTGTTCAACGAGATCTGGGGCATGGATTACTGCGGCGAGACCCGGACGGTGGATATGCACATCCGCACCCTGCGCCAGAAGCTGGGCAGCTGCGGCAGCATGATCCAGACCGTGCGGAATGTGGGATACCGGCTGGAGGTAGGCGCATGACAAGAAAAATTTTCCGTTCCATTCTGCTGGTGGCGGGCGTAGTGCTGGCGGCGGGCATGGTCATCATGACCGGCTGCCTGTACAGCTACTTCGGCGGTGTGCAGGAGCAGCAATTACAGGATGAATTGAGCCTCGCCGTCAGCGGTGTGGAAAACGGCGGTACGGCCTATCTGGAGCGCCTTCCGGCGGAGCGGTTCCGCCTGACGTGGATCGCCTCCGACGGCCGGGTGCTGTATGATACGCAGGTGGTGGACGTGGCCTCCATGGAGAACCACGCCGGCCGTCAGGAGGTGCAGGAGGCCCTGAAAAACGGCAGCGGCGAATCCAGCCGCTACTCCGATACCCTTCTGCAGCAGACCCTGTACGTGGCCCGCCGCCTGACGGACGGCACGGTGCTGCGTATCTCCGTCAGTCGTGCCACCGCCGGGATGCTGGCGCTGGGAATGCTCCAGCCCATGCTGGTGGTGCTGGCGGCGGCGCTGATCTTCGCCGGACTCATGGCCGGGCGACTGTCCCGCCGTATCGTGGATCCCCTGAACCGGCTGGATCTGGAGCACCCGCTGGAAAACGACGCCTACGAGGAGCTGGCCCCTCTCCTGAGCCGCATCAACTACCAGCACAAGGAGATCGACGCCCAGCTGCGGACCCTGCGGCAAAAGACCGATGAGTTCACCCAGATCACCGGCAGTATGCAGGAGGGTCTGGTACTGCTGGACGAGAAAGGGACGGTGCTCAGCATCAACCACGCCGCCTGCAGGCTCTTTCAGGCGGACAACGGCTGTGTGGGCCGGGACTTCCTGACGGTGGACCGCAGCCATGAACTGAGCCTTGCCCTGGAGACGGCCCGGAAGGAGGGCCACAGCCAACTGCGCTGCCAGCGCAATGGCCGGGAGTACCAGATGGATATGAGCCGCATCCAGTCCGGCGGCGAGACGGTGGGTACGGTGCTGCTGACCTTCGACGTGACAGAGCAGGAGTACGCCGAGCGCAACCGCCGGGAGTTCACCGCCAACGTCTCCCACGAACTGAAGACCCCCCTGCAGGGCATCGTGGGCAGCGCCGAGCTGATTCAGAGCGGCATGGTGAAGCCGGAGGATATGCCCCGCTTTGTGGGCCATATCCACGACGAGGCCTCCCGCATGGTGACGCTGGTGGAGGATATCATCCGCCTGTCCCAGTTGGACGAGGGGGATGTCATGCCCACGGAGACGGTGGACCTGCTGGCCCTGAGTCAGGAGGCCGTGACCAACCTGCAGGATGCCGCCGCCAAGCAGCAGGTGTCCCTGTCGGTGGACGGCGGCCACGCCCCGGTCATCGGCGTGCGGCGGCTGCTGTATGAGGTGATCTTCAACCTCTGCGACAACGCCATCAAGTATAATGTCCCCGACGGCGCCGTAAAGGTGCAGGTGTCCTCGGAGAACGGGATCTCCTCCGTCACGGTGTCGGATACCGGCATCGGCATCGCCCCGGAGCACCAGAGCCGGGTGTTCGAGCGGTTCTACCGGGTGGATAAGAGCCACTCCAAGGCCTCCGGCGGCACGGGGCTGGGCCTCTCCATCGTGAAGCACGCCGTGCAGTATCACCACGGCGATATCCGCCTCACCAGTAAGCCCGGCGAAGGGACTGTCATCCGCATCACCTTCCCCGCAGCGGCCCGGTGAGCCGCTGACCCGACATATATAAAAATTAAAAGAAATGCGCTGCATCCGCCCCGGCGGAGCGGCAGCAGAGGAAAGTCCTATGGAAAAAACGACACAGTGTATCGCAGGAGGCGGACTCCTTGCCGCCATCGCTGCGGTGCTCCAGCTTGTGGGCAGCGCCATCCGTTTCGGCCCATTTTCCGTCTCACTGGTTCTGATCCCCCTTGTGCTGGGCGCCGCCCTGTACGGCTGGGGCATGGGCTGCTGGCTGGGCTGGTATTCGGGGCCGTGGCGCTTCTGTCGGGGGACGCCGGCCTCTTTCTGGCAGCAGATCCGGGAGGGGCCATTGTGACGGTGCTGAGCAAGGGCATTGCCTGCGGCGCAGCGGCGGGCCTGTGCTGCCGGTGGCTGCACCCACGGTATCCGAGACGTTCCATTCTGCTGTCGGCTCTGGCCGCCCTGCTGATCAATACGGGGGTGTTTCTGCTGGGCCGCCGACTGTTTTTCATGCCCCTCATCCATCAGTGGGCGCAGCAGGCGGGCTATGCCAGCGCCGGAGCTTATCTGATGGTGGGCATGTTGGGCTGTCCCTGCACACTGGTGATCACCGGTGGCTTGGGCCGCTTCGTGGCGCCCCTGTGCCGCCGGGAGGCCGTCTACGACGAGGATCTGCTGCTGCGTGGCCTGTGGAAGCTCTGCACCGCTAACTGCCCATCGGCAGATAAGCCTGAAAAACGATCAAGATACAAAAGGAGGCTGGGGACTACGAGTCCCCAGCCTCCTTTTTCCTGCCCCACCACCGGGAGAGCCGGCCTTACGGAAAGAACACCCGCACCGCCCATGCGGCGGCGATGAAGGCCGCCGCATCCGCCGCCAGCGCTGCGGGGACGGTGTGGCGGGTGCGGCGGATGCCCGCAGCGCCGTAGTAGACCGCCACGGTGTAAAACGTCGTCTCCGAGCATCCCAGCATCACCGCCGTCACCCGCCCGATGTAGGAGTCCGGCCCGTACTGCTCCATCAGCTGGCTGCCCACCGCCAGCGCCCCGGAGCCGCTGACGGGCCGCACCAACAGCAGCACCGCCGTCTCCGGCGGGATGCCCAGCCCTTCCAGCACCGGTGACAGCAGCCCCGTCAGCAGTTCCATGGCTCCGGAGGCCCGGAACATCTGCACCGCAGACAGCAGTACCACCAGCGCCGGCAGGATGCGCCCCAGCACCCGCAGCCCCTCCGCCGCCCCGTCGGTGAGGGCGCCGTAGACATCGGTCCTCCGCCCCATGG
>PPYE01432907.1_pt1 | contig 24127 bp, 18 predicted proteins | sample 1559881 | NCBI WGS metagenome assembly PPYE01 (sample SAMN08240022, study PRJNA423297) | Human gut metagenome, whole genome shotgun sequencing project. | reverse complement strand
ATTAAATACACTGCTTCGAAAAGCAGCAGAACAGGCCGGCGTGCATCCCATCCACATTGATGCCTACTCCAACTGCAATGTTGTCATGCTCGAAAGCCTGACTTCCCCTCAGCAGTGTCTGCGTGCACAACAGACAATCGCACTTGGATACTGCCGGATTATCAAGGAACATCAGCATCAGATCCACTCTCCACTAATCCGAAAAGTCGTTGCTTACCTGGAGACCGATCTGTCTGCGGATCTGACACTGAACAATCTGGCAAGCCATCTCGGGGTCAATGCAAGCTATCTGTCTACTTTATTTTCAAAAGAAATGGGAACGTCCCTGACAGACTATGTCAATCACTATCGAATTGAGCATGCACAGACGCTGCTTGCCAATACAGATGTACCGATCAAAGACATTGCTCTTCGCTGCGGAATCGGAGACATTCATTACTTTACACGCCTGTTTAAGAAAATCAGCGGAGTAACCCCAAAAGCATGGAGGGAGTCCACTTCCATCCTGAACAGAGAGGGAAAAAAGAGCTTATAATTTTTTCCTCAAATACACCATGTCCACCAGCTGTTTTCCACACTCTATGATCGGATGATCATAGTTATCCACAAAAAAGCCGAGGATTCGATGCGATTGCGTGAATCCGCACGCTTCATAAAAAGGCAAGGTAGCCGGGCTGTCCCCGGTTCCTGCCTGTAAAATTCTTTTCTTTCCTTTGTATTGATCGCAAAGAAATTCGATCATCCTTCTGCCGTATCCTCTACGCTGGCATTGTGAACACACTGCCAAATTTTTTAATTCGAGGATCTCTTCGCTTTCTTCTGTCACAACACAGACTGCTTTTGCCGCACCGCTGTCGTATAAGACGTACATATCGCCTCTTTCCAGATAACGGTCGATCATACTTTCCTGTTCATCTCCTAGAAGCAACAGTTCCAGGTAGTCTTTTTTATGGTGTTGGATCCTGCAAATCTCCATGGCGCTCCCTAACACTCTGTTCCGAATACTTCGATCTGAGTCAGCGCCGGGAATGGAGACGGATCGTCTGCCTTGATCAGTTCTTTCAGCACAAGCCAGCTGATCGTTTTCTCTTCAAATGAAAACTCCTGTGATACATCTGTCTTTTCCAGATCCAGAACCATGCTGCTTCCATCTGAAAATTCAACCGTTGCTTTTACCCACCAGTTGTCATGTGGGAAATCCGCTCTTGTATGCAGTATGATTCTGTCTGTCTTTATCTCACGTCCAAACTCCAGCTTCATCTGGGCATCGTCTCTCTGATTGATTCCCCAGGATGCAAATGGCCATTTTCCATGACTGTGATTTGCCGTCACTCCGTCAATTGCATTCTTTGCTGCGAACACGGCTTCTCCCCTTGTCTCTACATTTGCAGATGCATGTGGATAGCAGTTCACATCTCCGTGCTGGTCATTGACATTTTCCGCCAGATTCCGGTAAATATTCACTTCATATGGCCTTGCTTTGCGCAGAGAAATCAACTGTTTCTCTCCTGTAAATGCCTTTGGTGAAAGATTGAACTTCTTTTCTTCAAACGGAATCTCATAAGTCTGATCGCCTGTCAGATACACCAGTGATTTTCCAAGCACATCATCCACCTGCATCCAGTAATGTCCTGTCTCTCCACCAATTTCAAATATAATGGTGTCGCCCTCCTGATACTCTCTCCTCAACGTCAGGTTCACTTCCTCCTGCCCACTATTTTCTGCAACAATATTTTTTTCTGCATCTGATACTTTGATCTGTATCATTCTATAATATCCTCCTTCTACAGCGTACTGTCTCTCCAGCGCACTGCATTTTTTATAATTACTTTTTTATTCGAAATACTGTTTTTACTCTCGATCATTTCAATCAGTTTTCGGGAGGCAATCTGACCTTCCTGATAAGCAGGGATCATGATTGCTGAGATTTCCGGTACTGCGATCTTTGTCCATCCGGTCACATCAAATCCGATCAGCCCCAGACGCTCTGGAAACAATGACTGAAAATCCGGAAATAACTTAATCCCAAGATACACTTTTCGAAGCGCCTCCACATCTGAAGCATACACCAGTGTTTTCTTATACTCGCTGATATACTGTTCCAGATAATCATGAATCTCTTCTCTTGTTGTCTCCGCTTCTATAAAACAGGTCTTAAATGAAACTCCGGCATCGTTTGCCGCATCCTTGAAGCCTCGCAGGTTATCCATTCCGGTATACTCCGATTCATTGGCATCCGAAACAACCAGAAGCTGATCATATCCTCTCTCAATGCACTGACTGATTGCATCATATACGCATTGATAATTGTCTCCCAAAACTCTTACTCCCTGTGAATCATAAGGTGGAATATCCAGATATATGATCTTTTTATTTTTCTTTTCCAGTTCCATCGCCAGAATCCCAAATCTGTAAGTTGCCTGTATAATAAATCCAGATACACCCATTTTCAGCATATGCTCCACATATTCTTTCTCTTTGGCAAACGACATCTCATTATTTCCCACGATCACCTGATATCCTGCCTCATGAGCTTCTTCTTCAATCCCCTTTAGCGCCTTTGCTGCAAACGGTTTGGACACATCCCCCAGAATAACTCCAATACAATCATCACTTGCCTTTACCGTTCTGGTTGCCGCACTTGGCGTATATCCGGTCTCTTCAATCACCTGTTGGATCTTTTTCTGTGTCTCGTCTGACATTTTATTTGTTTTCCCGTTTAAGTAAAAAGAAATTGTTGTTTTGGAAACACCTACCATTTCTGCGATTTCATTGATGGTCAGTTTTTTCATCTTATTTTCCACCCTATTTTTGTGCTACGCCCGGAAGCGAAGTACTTTAAACCCTTCGTCTGTTTTCTTCAATATTACTACTTTACCATAAAAGCCGCAATTCTGGTATAGGAAAACTTTACGTCCACGGTAATTTTCATGTGTACGCATGATAACCACATAGGACAGTTTACCTGAAATCCACACTTCCTTTGCCACCACAGATGCATCCACCTGTTTTCCTTCTGCCTGTATGATTACCGTATCTTTTAATTCCGCATTCTCCGGGTGCATCCATGCTGTACATACTCCTTCATTTTCCCAGTTGGTTTTTGCCTGAAAAACTGTATGCACCTCATTTTCGTTATAAATTCTGGACAAAATCTCCTTCCTTTGCTCCAAAGGATACTCTGCTCCAAGGATCAGCCTGACATCTTCATTTTCAAGAAGAACTTCCCGCTCTTTTTGTTCCTTTACAATCACCTCCGGTGCCAGATGGAAATACATCGTACTTTCCTGTTTTCCTGCCATACGCAGATCATCGCTGATCAGCCAGATTCCCTCTGGAAAAATCATAACTCTTCTGCAGCAGTATGCAGGCTCTTTTTGTTTATTTTGCATCACATACGGCATCTCTGCATAGTGGATTCCCTCAATCGTTTTGCAGTAATTGTTCAGACTGTCTGCAAAATATGCGTAACTCCAGGAACCGTCCGGCACTCCCATCGGGCAGCCTTTAATCACAGAAACATTATGTGCCTCCGGAGATTTCAAACGGTTTCTCATTTCTCCTTCTATATAAGAATATCGGCCGCTGTCTGTCAGAAACGCTTTTCCTTTGTAATAATTACATATATTTGTCAATTCCGAATGTCCATGGGAACTTCCAAGCGGCCCATTATGAAGATACGTATAGTTGCTGTCTATCTCCCAACCGCTTCTGTAATAAAAATTTCCGCTTTCTGTATAAAGACCGTTCAATATTTCCGGCTGTTTTGATTTCAGTTTCAGATACTGCTCTTTCTGCTCCATTCCAAAACACCAGATGCTCTCCAGATCCGGCTCCTCATATCCCGCATATTTAAATGCGCTCTCTTCAAACAGCATGGCTCCTCTTGTCATCACATCCCGGATGTCTGTCACATCACTGTCTCCCTGCGCGATCTGAAGATGATCCGGGCCCGCTGCATGCATGACATAATCATACATTCCATACAGGATTTCTTCAGCTCTTTTTGGAGTGACCACACCCGCTCTTTTTCTGAACACCAGCATTGTCGTTACGGAATTAAGCACTTCAATGTGGTACATCATGGACTGCTCCCAATGAGAGCCGTCCCCATAAATCTGAGATTCCAGCTGATCAAGCAGCTCATCTTTTGCCCACTCTGCGATCTGTTTCATCTCTTCCAGACAGAAACATTCTCCAAACCATGCCGCATTCTGCAGAATGGAAGTCGTCTGTAAAACACCCCAGTTGCTCTGCCGGTATTTCGGCACATAGCTTTGGTACAGATATAAAAACTGCTGTTCCATACTTTCTAAAATTTCAAACAGCTCCTCTTCTTTAATGCGCTCCATGGCAAGAAGATGCAGAAGCAATGGTGTCCAGGATGCGCACCGGATTCCGGTGTCGATCGTCCTTGTCATCAGCGAGCCGAATGTTTCCTTTGGATTTTGTCTGACCCAGTCCAGAATATACTGCTTCATTCCTTCTACATACCTCTCCTGTCCGGTGTACCAGTATGCCATCAGCATTTTTTTCAGATACTCCTGCCTGTTGAGCATATAGACCCATTCCGGATCTCCGTTCGGGCAGGTATCCCAGGAAAACGGTGAAACTTCATATACCGTACTGCATGGCTCCATATCCCAACGGTCACAAAAGCAAAATTTTTGTTCCATCAGCCAGTCTGCCTGACGCAGGATTTTTTCCATTTCTCCTTTGTGTACACCCCGCTTTACTTCTTTTTCATGATATGCTTTTGCATATTCCTTCGCTCTATTTTTTAATTGTTCTATCTGTAAACCCATATCTATATCTCCCGTTTCACAAAACCAGTTATGGGATGTTTATTTCCGCTAAACATCCCACATCCTCAATACATTTTCTATTTTATCCAAGTATACCGATCACAGAAAGAAGGATTCCCACGATGATCGTAAAGATAACCAGTTTGTATGTACTCCATTTTTTCTTTTTGATCAGATAGAACATCAAACCGGTATACAATACAGCAAGCATATTAGGAAGCATAGCATCCAACATCTCCTGCAGAGAAATGATCTTCTCTTCTGTCTCCGAAACCTGTGCCACATACTGCAGCTTCGTAGAAATCTTCACAAAATTCACTGCCAGACCGGAGATCACCGTAACACCGATCATTCCTGCAATTGTGGAAATCTGTTCCATATAGCTGCTCAGCTTTTCAATGATACTTGCCCCAAGCTTATGTCCCCAGTTACCCATCAATAATTTGATGATCAACAGAGTGATGTTCATTCCCAGAAAGAAGATTGCAGGTCCCAGGATCAGTCCGTCCTGTGCAAGAGACGCACCGATTGTTGCAAACAGCGGCGCCAGACAGAACTGAGATAACGAATCTCCAATACCTGCCATTGGTCCCATCAATGCCATTTTGATGGATTTTACTTCTTTGGCGTTCGCACCGCCGTCCAGCATTGCCAGATGAAGGTTTCCGATAAACGGCACCATACTCGGGTTTGTATTAAAAAATTCCACATTTTCTTTCAGTGCATCTCTTAACTGATCATCATCGTCATAGATCTTGCGCAGTCCCGGATACAGCATATTGGCATATCCAACTCCCTGATAGTTGCTGTAGTTCATACCATTCTGAAGGAAGTATGCTCTTGTATAATCTTTTTTCTGTAATTTATTAGATGCCATCTTCAAATTCAACCTCCACTTCTTCTGTTTCTGTACCTGATTTGTTTCCTTTTCCTGTATAGAAATGAACCAAAAGTGCAACTGTTGTTCCAAGGATCGCAACACCGATGATCGGCAGCTTAAAGTATGCGATCGCACAATATCCAAGCAGTACAAATGGGATCAGCTCTTTCTTTGCCATTACGTTTAAGATCATAGCAAATCCGATCGCCGGAAGCATTGCTCCTGCCACACTGAGTCCCGTATTCAGCCATGCTGGAATCAGACTGATCACTTTCTCCAGACCTTCTGCACTCATTGCACCTGCAAATCCGATCACAAAGCCAAGCACGAGGAAAACCCAAACGGTGAGATTGCAGCAGAGTCTGAATTTTTTAAACTGTTTATTGTCCAGCGCTTTTGTCGCTGTGGCGCTGACACCTGCCATTGCTGTATAAACAATTCCTGTGAGGACATTCCCTTCACAAAATCTACCGCCTTTATATGCTCAGGATTTCCTGCAATGAGGCTTACTGCGCTCATGATCCCTGTCGGAAAATTTCCATGTCCCGCAACGATAATTCCTATCATTTGCCTTTCTCCTTTTCCTTCCTTTTTCTTCTGTCTTACTCATCTCGCTTTTAGTAACCGGTTAACTATGACTTGATTATAAACCAGTTTTACCTAAAGTCAAATGTTTCTTGTACACTTTTCTTGTTTTTGTAATTTGTTAACGAATTACAGATCTATTTTTTGTATATTATGCATACAAAAACAGGTCTACAAACCCGCTTTGTAAATATTATATATAGTTTACTATTCATCTCAGTTTACCAAAATACATTTTCAATTTTAGTAAACTATTTTTTATGTTTACTAATCATTTTCTTTTTTCCGATACTCTCTCGGCGTACACTTATAAAACCGTTTGAATATCTAAAAAATCCAACTGTTCCTGCCAAAAGTAATCATACTGCTGGGACAAGACGTGATATTATCAGGCATCATATTGTTGCTATTACCGATTGGAGAAGTAACTGTCTTTTTAGAACTGCTTTTGATCCTGATTCTTATGTTCGTAATGCACGAAAAAATGTTAAAGCAGACTCAAAAATAACAGCCGCAGCTGCCACTTTTCATGGCAGCCACGGCTGTTTTTCTCTCACGATTCTTTTCCCCAAATATGCTCTACGATATCTTCCTGCTTCTTCTCCTGTTCCTGATTCTCCTGTTCCTGATTCTCCTTTACCGGCTCAACAGGTACCGGCATATTCTCCACTTCCAGACACGCCTGTATCGCTTCATTCAGAGAGAGCATCTTATCATCCAACTCAGACACCATCTGTGCGCACTCCTGAAGCTCACGACTGATATAATCCGGTGCGTCCCCTTCAAACTTATAATAGATCTTGTGCTCAAGACTTGCCCAGAAATCCATCGCAATAGTGCGGATCTGAATCTCTACCTTGGTATCTACCACACTGTCCGACAGAAAGATCGGCACGGAAACCAGCATATGGTAACTCTTATATCCACTCTCTTTCGGGTTTTTGATGTAATCCTTGATTGCCAGCACTTTCAAGTCACTTTGATTTCCGATCATCTCCGCCAGGCGGTAAATATCGGAAGTAAATGAACAGATCAGCCGCACGCCTGCAATGTCATTGATATAACGAAGCATATTCTCGATCGAGGTCTCATAGCCATATCGCTTGAGCTTTTTTACAATACTCTCCGGCGTCTTGATCCTTGTCTTGATGTGCTCGATCGGGTTATATTTATGTACATGCTGAAACTCATCATTCAGGATCTCCAGCTTCGTCCCTACCTCTTTCATTGCTGCATTATATAAGAAAATGACGGTCTTCCAACTGTCCACGTCTTCATAATTCTTGATCGCGTCTTCCATCTGGTGTTCTCCTCTCAACTTGGAAAATCTCCCTTCTCACTTAGTCTCTATCAGTATACCATATTTGGCTCTTACTGTCATAAACTTCATGCTTTTTTAAGAAAGAAAACTTTTCCAGTCAGAGAACACGAACTTCCGTTTTTTATTTTGTTTCCAGAAGATTCCGGAAGCGTTTCATTGCCTCTGCTGTATTCTCATAAGTACCAAATGAGGTCAGACGGAAATAGTGTTTTCCATTCTCTCCAAATCCGGCTCCGGGCGTTCCGACTACCTGGATCTCCTGCAGCAGATAGTCAAAAAACGTCCAGGAATCCATGTCCTTCGGGCATTCAAACCAGACATACGGGGAATGTACCCCTCCATAAAACCGGATACCAAGGTCTGAAAGTGTATCCGTAATGACTCGCGCATTCTCCCGATAGTATTCCAGATTCTCCCGGCACTGACGGATGCCTTCCTCACTGAACACTGCCGCTGCCGCTTTCTGTACAATATAGGAAGTGCCATTGTATTTTGTGCACTGACGTCTGTTCCACATAGCATTGAGCGACATCTCTTCTCCTGTGGACGCTGTAAATACCAGTTCCTTGGGAACGATCGTATATCCACATCTGGTTCCGGTAAATCCCGCTGTTTTGGAAAGTGAACAGAACTCAATCGCGCACTGTTTTGCCCCTTCTACAGCATAGATACTTCTCGGAAGTTCCGAATCAGACACAAACGCCTCATAAGCCGCATCAAAAAGGATCACTGCCTGATTTTTCAGCGCATAATCCACCCACTCTTTTAACTGGCCTTTGTTATAGCATGCGCCGGTCGGATTGTTTGGCGAACAGATATAAATGATATCCGCATGCTGATTCCAGTCCGGCATCGGAAGGAAGTCATTGTCTGCATTTCCCTCAATATATTCCACTTTATTTCCGCACATAACATTGGAGTCCACATAGACAGGATAAACCGGTGTCGGGATCAGGATCACATTATCGTGTGCAAACAGATCCGTGATATTCCCTGTATCACTCTTTGCCCCGTCTGACACAAATACGGCAGACGCATCGATCTCTACACCACTTCTTTTGTAATAGTCCACAATGGCTTTTCTGGTATCTTCATACCCTTGCTCCGGGCCATATCCTTTAAACGTATCCGCAGACATCATCTCTTTTGCCCCTTCAAGAAGTGCCTCTCCGGCACACTGACACAGAGGACGTGTGACATCTCCGATTCCCAGGCGTATCACATTTTTTTCCGGATTCTGCTTCGTATACGCAGCAACACGGTGTGCGATCTCCGAAAAAAGATAATTTTCCTGCAGTTTCAAATAATTTTCATTTAAATTCGGCATTCTATTTTCCTCACTATTTTCCAGTTATGTCTCATCAAACAGCAGCGTCAGGATCATCTGTGCTGTCTCCACCATATTGGTTCCGTTATCCATACTGCATTTCTGCAGATATTTGTGAGCTTCCTCCTCTGTCAGATAGTTTCTCTCCATCAACAGAAATTTTGCATTACGGATATAATTCTGTTCCTTCTCACTCCGTTTTTTTGGTGTCCGGGTTTTCTTTTTGATCCGCCGCTCCAGTTGACGGAGCACCATATCTGCGGTATTGACCAGGTCATAGGCTTTGACAGGCATGGTCAGGGATAAAATCCCCGCGCCGACTTGTGACACTGTCTCCTCTGAGCCCAACAGAATGGATTCAAAATCCCGGGGCAGGCAATCTACGAGATCCAGATAATACATATCCGGCATCCGATACCCGCTGATGACAAGACCATACGAATATTCACCAACCATCTGAAGAGCCGCAGAAGCAGAAGAACACGCAAACACCGTCTGAAATCCGTGTTCAAGCAGTATTTTCTTCACTTTTTTCGCATTCTCAAGCTTTGGTAATACAACAACAATGACTCCCATCTGCGGCCTCCATTGATTTATTTAAACCAGATACAGATACTGCTCCAGCTCCCACTTTGTTACCTGTTTCAGATAGTTTTTCCATTCCCGGCGTTTCATTTTCTGATATTCCGCAACATAAGATTCTCCAAGCACTTCCCGCACCAGCAGATCCTGTCCCATTGCATCCAGTGCCACTCCCAGATTTTCCGGAAGGTTCTGGATCTTTCGCTGTTTTTTCTCCTCGCAGGACAGTCTGCGGATATCTTCAGTCAGTTCCTTTGGCGCTTTCTCTTGATTTTTGATTCCATCCAGTCCGGCTTCCAGACAAAGTGCCAGAAGCAGATATGGATTTGCCGCACAATCCGGACTCCTCAGCTCCAGATCCACACCTTCTCCTCTGCGTTTTCTGACATGGAGCAGAGCATTTCTCTGTGTTCTGGACCAGGTCACATCGGAAGGTGCCTCAAAGCCCGGAACCAGACGCTTATAAGAATTGACCAGCGGATTAAACACTGCTGTCATTCCCACCACATGTCCCAGAATTCCCGCAAGAAATGCCTCGCCGTCTGTGCTCAATTCACCGTTTTCACTGGTAAACACATTTCTGCCGTTCTTAAGAAGCCGCATGTGCAGATGCAGACCGGAACCATTTACATCCTGCCGTGGTTTCGGCATAAATGTGGCATGAAGACCGTAACGCTTTGCAATCGTACGGACTGCCATTTTAAATGTCATCACCTTATCTGCAGTGGAAAGCGCATCTTCAAATGCAAAGTCAATCTCATGCTGCGCCGGTGCGATCTCATGATGAGAAGATGTAATCTGATATCCCATCTCCTCCAGCGTCAGAATAATCTCCCTTCTTGTATTCTCACCCAGATCGATCGGCGACGTATCCAGATATCCTGCTCTTTCGTGCGAAACAGTCGTCGGCATTCCATCGTCATCTGTATGGAACAGGAAAAATTCACACTCCGGATTCACTTCCAGTGTATAGCCCTGTTTCTCTGCTTTTTCCAGCGCCCGTTTCAGGATCAGACGCGGACTCAGTTCGTATTCGCTGCCATCCTCTGTGCATACATCGCACAGAAAACGGGCAACTTTTCCATTCTGAGGACGCCATGGCAGTATGGTAAACGTAGAAAAATCCGGCTTGAGATACAACTCTGTCTCCTCTTCTTTTGCAAATCCGTTCAAAGAAGCCAGGTCGATCGTGCAGCGGTCATCCATTGCTTTTTCCAGGCAGCTGACCGGAACTGCGACATTTTTCAAGGTTCCGAACATATCTGTAAACTGCAGACGGATAAACTCAACGCCTTCTTCCTCCACGATCTGCAGAATTTCTGTTTTTCTATACTTCTCCATAACATCCTCTCCTTGTCTTACACTATGATCCTATTATATTTCTCTCTTACAGATTTGTATACCCCATCAGAGAATAATCCACCGCTTTTGCAACCTGTTTTCCTTCCTGGATCGCCCATACGACCAGCGACTGACCTCTGCGCACATCTCCTGCTGCAAATACCCCCGGTACATTGGTCTCATACGTTTCTTCTTTTGTCGCTACATTTGTTCTTGCATCTACAGTTACCCCAAATGCATCTGTTACATATTTCTGACTGCCCGTAAACCCTGCGGCGATCAGTACCAGATTGGCATCCACCACTTTTTCACTGCCCGCAACGGGAACCATCTGCATCCTGCCTGTCTTTTTATCCTTTTGAGGCTCCAGGCTGACCAGAACTGCTTTTTTGACATTTCCGTTTTTGTCCTTCTGGAATTCCTTTACCGTTGTCTGATACATTCTCGGATCTTTTCCAAAGACTGCAATGGCCTCTTCCTGACCATAGTCTGTCTTCTCCGTGCGCGGCCACTGCGGCCATGGATTGGACTTTGTTCTCTCTTTGGAAGGCCTTGGCATCATCTCCAGTTGTGTCACCGATTTGGCTCCCAGTCGGATTGCGGTTCCCACGCAGTCATTTCCTGTATCACCGCCTCCGATCACCAGCACATGTTTCCCTTTTGCCGGGATAAAAGTGCCCTCTTTCAGATCCTGATCCAGGAGACTCTTTGTTACCGAAGACAGGAAATCCACAGCAAAATAAATATTTTTACTGTCTCTTCCCGGCACCTCGATATCTCTCGGATTCGATGCTCCGCAGGCTAAGATCACCCGGTCGAACTGTTTTTGAAGCTCTGCCGCAGTCACATCTTTTCCTACATCCACTCCGGTTTTAAAAAGAACGCCTTCTTCTTTCATCAGCCGGACTCTTCTCTCTACAATGTCTTTTTCCAGTTTCATATTCGGAATTCCATAACACAGAAGTCCTCCGATTCTGTCACTTCGCTCAAATACAGTCACCTGATGACCTCTTCGGTTGAGCAGTAATGCCGCAGCAAGACCTGCCGGTCCGCTTCCGATCACTGCCACCGTCTTTCCGGTACGCACCTTCGGCGGCTGTGCTGTCACCCATCCGTTCTGGAATGCATGTTCAATGATCATTTTCTCGTTGTCCTTAATTGCCACCGGATCTCCGTTCAAGGCACAGGTACATGCCGCCTCACAGAGCGCCGGGCAGACTCTTCCGGTAAATTCCGGAAAACAATGTGTCTTTTCGAGACGCTCATATGCCTGTTTCCAGTTCCCGCGATAGATCAGATCATTGGTCTCCGGCACCAGATTGTGAAGCGGACATCCGGATGTCATGCCTGCGAGCAGGCTGCCGTTCTGGCAGAACGGCACGCCGCAGTCCATGCAGCGTCCGCCCTGTTTCTGCTGTTCTTTTGCAGGCAGTGAAGTTTTAAACTCATGAAAATGACGGATTCTCTGAAGTGGTGTTTCTGCTTTTGTATTTTTTCTTTCGTAATCTAAAAATCCTGTTGGTTTTCCCATTGTTTCTATACCTCACTTTCTTTCATCTGAAAACTCTCATTAAAGGCTTCCATCTGTGCCTGTTCGCTGCTCATTCCCCGTTCTTCCCACTTGGAAGCCAGTGCGATCATCTTCTTATAATCATGAGGAATAATCTTTTTAAATTTCGGCAGATACGCATCAAAATCGGCAAGAATCTCTTTTCCGCGCGCAGAACCTGTATTTTCCACATGCTCCTCGATCATTGCGCGAAGCTCCTGAATGTCATACTTGTTCTCCACTTTTTCAATCGCGATCATGGCCTTGTTCAGATTGCGATAAAGATGACTGTTTTCATCCAGAACATAGGCGATTCCTCCGCTCATTCCCGCAGCAAAGTTCTTTCCTGTTTTTCCAAGCACTGCCACACGTCCGCCGGTCATATATTCACATCCGTGCTCACCTACACCTTCTACAACGGCATACGCTCCGGAATTGCGGACTGCAAAACGCTCCCCTGCAACACCGTTGATGAACACTTTTCCTGCCGTTGCACCGTAAAGCGCCACGTTTCCGACAATGATATTTTCCTCGGCTTTATATCCTCTGTTCTTCGGCGGATATACAACCAGTTTTCCACCGGAAAGTCCTTTTCCATAATAGTCGTTGGTATCTCCGCAGAGTGTCATGGTCAGTCCCTTCGGAATAAATGCTCCGAAGCTCTGTCCGCCGACTCCCTTGCAATTTACAACAATAGTATCTTCCGGCAGCCCTTCTTTGTGGAACCGGGTAATCTCCGCACCGAGGATCGTACCTGCAGAACGGTCAATATTTTTCACCTCTGTTTCCAGAACTGCTTTGTTTCCTTTTTCTACCGCAGTTTTCAGCTTCTTCAACAAAACTCTCTCATCCAGTGTTTTTTCCAACTGGAAGTCATAGGCTTTTCCTTCTTTAAATGTCACATTTTCTTTTGCCGGATGATACAGGATCTCACCCAGATCCATCTTGTCTGCCATCCGGGAATGCTTCGTTTCATTTCTCTTTAAGAGGTCTGTTCTTCCTACCATCTCATCTACCGTACGAACTCCTAGTTTCGCCATATATTCTCTGAGCTCCTGGGCAACAAACCGCATGAAGTTCTCTACATACTCCGGTTTTCCCTGGAAGCGTTTGCGAAGTTCCGGATTCTGTGTGGCAATTCCCACCGGACAGGTATCCAGATTACATACGCGCATCATCACACAGCCAAGCGTTACAAGCGGAGCTGTCGCAAACCCGAATTCTTCCGCTCCCAGAAGTGCCGCGATTGCCACATCTCTTCCGCTCATCAGTTTTCCGTCTGTTTCGATCTTCACACGTTCACGAAGTCCGTTCCGGATCAGTGTCTGATGTGTCTCAGCCAGACCAAGCTCCCACGGAAGTCCCGCATTGTGGATGGAACTTTCCGGAGCAGCACCGGTACCTCCGTCGTAACCGGAGATCAGGATTACCTGTGCTCCTGCTTTTGCCACACCTGCTGCTACGGTTCCGACACCTGCTTCTGATACCAGTTTCACAGAGATTCTGGAGTATTTATTTGCATTTTTTAAATCATAGATCAACTGTGCCAGATCTTCGATCGAATAAATGTCGTGATGCGGCGGCGGAGAAATCAGACTCACTCCCGGTGTGGAATGTCTTGTCTTTGCCACCCACGGATACACCTTTTTCCCCGGCAGATGACCACCTTCCCCCGGTTTCGCGCCCTGTGCCAGTTTAATCTGGATTTCCTTTGCGCTGACCAGATAACGGCTTGTCACACCAAATCTTCCGGATGCAACCTGTTTGATGGCAGAACATCTGTCTGTTTCTGTATTTGCGGAATCCAGACGCTCGTCACTCTCTCCGCCTTCTCCGGAGTTGGATTTTCCATGCAGATGATTCATCGCGATCGCCAGTGTCTCATGCGCTTCCTGTGAAATGGATCCGTAGGACATGGCTCCTGTCTTAAATCGCTTCACAATGTCTTCCACGCTCTCCACTTCATCCAGCGGAATCTCTTTTTCTGCATAGGCAAAATCCATGAGGCTTCGCAGATATCCCGTCTCCTCTGCATCGATCTTTTTCGTATACTCTTTAAATAATTCATAATTCCCGGTCCAGGTCGCCTGCTGCAGCAAATGGATCGTCTCCGGATTATAGCGGTGTTCTTCCCCATCTGCACGTCTCTTGTGTTTTCCCATACTCTCCAGCGCCAGATTCGTTGTCAGTCCCAGCGGATCAAATGCTTTTGTATGGTATTCATCTACCTGCTTCTCGATATCCTCCATGGTGATACCGCCCACACGGCTGACTGTACCTGCGAAATATTTGTCTGTCACTTCTTTTGAAATTCCGATTGCTTCAAAGATCTTCGCTCCCTGATAAGACTGGATCGTGGAAATTCCCATCTTGGATGAAATCTTCACGATTCCGTGCAGGATCGCCAGTGTATAATCCTCCACTGCCGCATAGTAGTCCTTGTCCAGCATCTCCTCTTCGATCAGCTCATGGATCGTATCCAATGCAAGATACGGATTCACTGCACACGCTCCATATCCGAGCAGTGTCGCAAAGTGATGAACCTCCCTTGGTTCTCCAGATTCCAGGATCAGAGAAAGTGAGGTCTGTTTCTTCGTCGCCACCAGATGCTGATGCACTGCGGAAACTGCCAGAAGAGACGGGATCGCCATATGGTTTTCATCCACATCCCGGTCAGACAGTACCAGAATGTCTGCTCCGTCTTTATATGCCTTGTCAACTTCCACGAACAGGCGCTCCAGAGCTCTCTCCAACTTCGTGCTTTTATAATAAGTGATCGGAACAACCGCAACCCGGAATCCTTCTTTTTTCATTTTTTTGATCTTCAACATATCTGTATTTGTCAGGATCGGATTGTTGATCTTTAATACCCGGCAGTTTTCTTCTTTTTCTTCCAGAAGATTTCCCTGTTTTCCTGCATAGACCGTCGTACAGGTCACGATTTCCTCACGGATCGCATCGATCGGCGGATTGGTCACCTGCGCAAAAAGCTGTTTAAAATAATCAAACAGCGGACGTTTCTTATCGGAAAGCACTGCAAGCGGCGTGTCCACACCCATTGCCGCAATGGATTCGCCTCCGTTTAATGCCATGTTCCGGATGGAATTGCGGTATTCTTCGTATGTGTATCCAAATGCTTTCTGAAGTTGTTTTCTCTTTACCGGATCGTACTCTTCCACACGCATATTCGGGATTTTCAAGTCTTTGAGTTCCACCAGATTGCTGTCCAGCCATTCTCCGTAAGGCTGTTTTGTTGTATACATCTCCTTCAGCTCTTCGTCCTGACAGATCTTGCCCTTTACGGTATCGACCAACAGCATTTTCCCCGGATGGAGACGTTCTTTTAATACAATCTCTTCTTCCGGAACTTCCAGAACTCCGACTTCGGAAGCCAGGATCAAATCTCCGTTTTTCATCACATAATAACGAGACGGACGCAGACCGTTTCGATCCAGAACCGCTCCCATGATATCTCCGTCTGAGAACACGATGGAAGCAGGACCGTCCCATGGCTCCATCATAGTCGCATAATACTGATAAAAATCCCGGACATCCTGAGAAAGTGTGGCATTTTTGCTCCATGGCTCCGGAATTGCGATCATCATCGCCAGCGGAAGCTCCATTCCGCTCATCACCAGGAATTCCAGCGTGTTATCCAGCATGGAAGAGTCAGATCCCCTGGTATCTACAACCGGAAGAATCTTATGAAGCTCTCCTTTCAAGGCACCGGATTCCATCGTTTCCTCTCTTGCCAGCATCTTGTCTGCATTTCCGCGGATCGTATTGATTTCCCCATTGTGTACCATAAAACGGTTCGGATGCGCTCTCTCCCAGCTTGGATTTGTATTCGTACTGAAACGGGAATGCACCAGTGCGATCGCAGACTCATAATCGGGATCCTGAAGATCCGCAAAAAATGTCCGAAGCTGTCCCACTAAAAACATTCCTTTGTATACGATCGTTCTGCTGGACATGGATACCACATAGGTGTTGTCATTACTCTGCTCAAACACCCGGCGGGCAATATAAAGCTTCCGCTCGAACTCCAGTCCTTTCTCCACATGCTCCGGCTTTTTGATGAATGCCTGCACGATGTGCGGCATACAGCTTCTTGCTTTTTCCCCAAGCACCTCCGGATGCACCGGAACCTCACGAAATCCAAGAAGTTCCAGCCCTTCTTTTTCTACAATGATCTCAAACATCTTCTTTGCCTGATTGCGCTGTAATTCTTCCTGCGGGAAGAAAAACTGTGCGATTCCGTACTCTCTTTCCTCTCCCAGACTGATCCCCAGCTCTTTACAGACTTTCTGAAAAAACTTATGAGAGATCTGCAGCAGGATTCCAACACCGTCTCCGGTTTTTCCTTCGGCATCCTTTCCCGCTCTGTGTTCCAGATTTTCTACAATCTTCAGCGCGTTTTCCACAGTTCTGTGGCTTTTGATTCCTTTACTGTTTACTACCGCGCCGATTCCACAGTTATCATGCTCAAATTGTTCCCGATACAGACTTTTTGTCTCTTGTTCCATGTAATTTTTCATTCTATCCTGTTCCTCTCTGTTTATTTTCTATTCACACCTTTTACTCTCCGCTGGCTCCATAGTTCGCCAGTACGCGTGCAGAAGGATCTGTCACATCACAGCCCTCCCACTCCTGATTCGGCATCCAGAAGCCTGCGATCATTTCTGCCTGTCCCGGATAATATTTTTCAAAAATCTCCCGATATAAGAGAGACTCTTTTGTAAACGGCTGTGCATAAATATATTTTTGACGTTCCTTTTCAAACGCTTCCTCTGTGTAGCAGGTATCAGCGTACTCTTTCAGGTCATCTACCATAGAATGTCCCACCGCATCCGAAAATGCTGCCTTTTCTCTCCAGAGAATATGTTCCGGCAGATAGTCCCCTTTCTCAAACGCATGGCGGAGCAAATATTTTCCTTTCCGATACACATTCTGCTTTTTCTCCGGATCGATTGCCATCACATACCGGACAAAATCCAGATCTCCAAACGGTACTCTGGCTTCCAGAGAATTTACGGAAATACACCGGTCTGCCCGAAGGACATCGTACATATGCAGCTCTCTGACCCGCTTTTCTGATTCTTCCTGAAACGCCTGCGCAGACGGCGCAAAATCCGTATATTTGTATCCAAACAGTTCATCTGAAATTTCTCCGGTCAGAAGAACCCGGATATCCGTCTGCTCATGAATGGCTTTGCAGACAAGATACATCCCTATGCTGGCACGGATCGTTGTAATATCGAACGTTCCCAAAAGTCCGATCACATCCTCCAGTGCCGAGAGCACATCCTCTTTTGTAATGATTACTTCTGTATGCTCACTTCCGATGTAATCTGCCACCTCTTTTGCGTATTTCAAATCAATGGCATCTTTTTGCATCCCAATTGCAAATGTACGGATCGGAGTTTTACTCTTTCTCGCTGCCACTGCGCACACAAGCGACGAATCCAGCCCTCCGGAAAGAAGAAATCCGACTTTCGCATCTGCCACCAGCCTCTTTTCGATCCCTGTCACCAGTTTCTCCCGAATATTTGCACACACCTGCTCCAGATCATCCTGACAGATCTCATCCACCTTTGTAATATCGCAATAGCAGACAAATTCTCCGTCTTTATAATAATGCCCCGGCGGAAACGGACGGATTTTTTCACACAGCCCGATCAGATTTTTTGCTTCACTTGCAAATACGATGGTTCCCTTTTTATCATATCCATAATAGAGCGGGCGGATACCGATCGGATCTCTTGCCGCAATATATTCCTGTGTTTTTCCGTCATAGATGATGCAGGCAAACTCCGCATCCAGCATACGAAACATTTCTGTGCCATATGTCTCATAGAGCGGCAGAAGTACTTCGCAGTCCGAATCACTCTGAAACGTATATCTGTCGGAAAGGCTTTCTCTCAACCGCTCAAATCCGAAAATCTCTCCATTGCATACCACATAACTGCCACCCAGTGAAAACGGCTGCATCCCGGATGCCGTAAGCCCCATAATCGCAAGTCTGTGGAATCCAAGCAGACCATTTCCCGTATCTACGATCCTGCTGTCATCCGGACCTCTGGAGATTGTTTTAGCAAACCCTTTCTGAAACGCTTCCAGATCATCGCAAACACCGCAATATCCCATAATTGAACACATAATCAAGCCCCTCCTGTAATCAGATTTTCTTATTACAACAAAAAAAGGCCCCCTCTACGTAAAAATATACGTAAAAGACGCCTTTGTCTGATATGTTTTGCATTTTACACTGACAATTCCTGTTTGTCAAGTTGGTTTTTTTCTAATTCTCCACTTCCCGCAGTCGCTCCACCACCGTCACAGTCCGCATTCTGCGATAGCAGATTTCCGGCACAAGCCAGGTGATCAGAAACAGAAACGGAATGCTGATCAGAATCGGGGTCAGGGTAAAGTGATACTCAAACATCCACATCTGTGCAGTCACAGCTTTTACCACACCGTAGCTGATCCCGATTCCAAACGACACGCTGATCAGTATGGTAGTGACCGCATAGAATAAGCCCTCCGTCCGCAAAATCCGCTTCTGCTGCCCGACGGTCATTCCGATGGATTCCATCATCGCAAATTCCTGTTTTCTTGACAGGATCGAGGTCGTAATTACATTGACAAAATTCAGCACACCGATCAGGGCAAGAATAAAACTGAGCGCTCCCCCTGCAATCGAATACATCTGTTTCATTTTGCCAAATTCCTGCAGATAATCTCTTTTGGTCCGGTACGCAAGAGAATTTTCTGTTCCGCCACAAAATTCCTTTAACCAGGATGTAACAGCATCTTCATATTCTTTCTTTGCATCAAAGATCACACGCGTTGGCTGTCTCTCCCCTTCCTGTGCTTTCAACTCGCCTGCCGGAAGAATACATTCGATATCAAATGGATAGCCGTAAGACTGATCACCTGCTGCTGTCGGAATCTCTGCCATTGCCAGAATTTTATATTCCTTTGCGGATCCATTTGAAAAAGTCAGCGTAACCTTATCCCCCGGCTGGTACAATGGCATCTGATCCTCATTTGTCACTGTATTATAAGTATTCACCAGAATATAGTTTCCACTGTTAAATGTTTCCCAGTCCAATATCCCGGCATACACCACGATCTGATCCACCAGATGTTCATCAATTCCGTACAGTGTAAAATAATCCGCCTTCTCTTCTTTCATCCTTTCTACATCTTCCGGATGCTCTAAAGATTCCTGAAACTTGGGAGTTTCTATAATCTGTTCCACTTTTTTCCATTCTGCATCAGAAAAGACATGAGCTCCTCCTGATTCATAGATTTCCGACAGATTTTCGATGCCTTCCTGCTGTTTCAGCGCCTCTTCAAATTCTTTTGTCACGCCCTGCTGCTCCCGATACCCAAGATACTGTATCACACTTCGATCTGTCACCATGTAATCCGATATCATCACGCTCTCTAAAAATTTATCCATGTCAAATCCCTGCACTGTGGTATACACGCTGTTTAAAATAATCAGGCTCAGAGACAGAGAACCTGCGACCAGCACGAGCTTTTTCCGGCTGCGTCCCAGATTTGCCGCAGCCATGGACCAAGTGTGAAATCCTCTTGTTTTCCGTTTCTTTTTGTGCACCTTCTGTCCGGTATATTTCACTGCTTCCACCGGAGAAATTTTCGATACAATCCGGCATGGCTTGATACAACTGATATGAACTGTAAAAATCGTAAACAATGTTGCTCCCGCAAAGATCAGTGGATTTGCCGAATACGCATCCACCTGCTGGTCCAATACGCTCATCATGAGCGGCGCCAAGATTCTTCCGGCACACCATCCAAGCGCCAGTCCAACCGGAATTCCAAACAGACAGAGCCTCCACGCCTGTTTTCTCACGATTCTTCGTAACTGCCTTCCCGTCGTCCCAATGGTCTTTAGCAGCCCGTAAAAACGAATATCGTTGAACACATTCAAATAAAACACATTATAAATAATCAGATATCCGGAAAGCATGATCAAAAGGAGCAGGCCTGCCAGAATGATTGCATCCGCTGTCTCAATACTGTCTGTCTCGTATGCCCAGTTCACCCCGCATTTCACCTGATTCGAATCAAATCCGCAGCGCTGCATCAGTGCATCCGCCTGCTTCTGGATATTCCATGCGGTCGAAAAATTGAGTTCCATATCAATGTAGCCACTGTAATTTTCCACATTTTTATAGTATGGCTCCAACGGAGTGGGCGCGATTTCTTCACAGAGCTCTCTGGATATATTCACACACTGCGCCATCATTCCCTGATTTCCTTCCCAGTATCCGACCAGCGTAAAGGTATGTTGGATGATCTCTTGATTCACAGCAATCTCCAGCGTAAATGTCTCTCCAAGTCTGCACGGAACTCCCAGATCTTTTAAGACAAGAGAACTTGCTGCGATCTCATCCTTTGCTTTTGGCATTCTTCCTGTTTCCGGCTCTGAAAACGTATATTTGGCATCCAGCGCCTCGCGGTAGCGCACCTCTACAGGAAAATTTTTAAATTCAGGATTGACTGCATTTCCCGCATAAATATTATAAGAAACACCATGTATTTTCGGATCCTTTGACACAATATCGAACTGCTCTTTTGTCAGTCGCTCCATTCCTGCATGTGCACTGGACCCAACCTGGATCATCGTACTTTCCCTGGTACTTTTGATCATACTTCCGCCAATGGTGAACACCGCTGTGAATAAAACAGTGGTCAGCACGATAGCAAGAACGCTGATGATATTTTTCTTCTTTTTCGCTGCCAGCACCCGATGCGACAGTTTTTTGATGACTGCTTTATTTTTTACCTTCATTCGATCACCGCCTCTCCAGGATCTTTCCATCCTCGATCCGGATGATCCGGTCTGCCATCTGGGCAATCTCTTCATTGTGCGTGATCATCACAATGCTCTGTTTGAACTGATTTCCGGTCACTTTCAGAAGTCCCAGCACATCCTGACTGGTTCTGGAATCCAGATTTCCCGTCGGTTCATCTGCCAGTACGATCGCCGGTTTTGCTGCCAGCGCCCGCGCAATCGCCACTCTCTGCTGCTGCCCGCCGGAGAGCTGTCCCGGCAGGCTTTTTCGTTTGTTCTCGATTCCCAGCACCTCTTCAATCTCCCGGATATAACTGCGATCTGCCTTTCCTCCGTCCAGTTCGATCGGAAGACAAATATTTTCTTCCACATTTAAAACCGGCACAAGATTATAACTCTGGAATACAAATCCGATCTTCCGTCTGCGGAATACACATAAGGCATCATCCTTCAGAGAAAAAATATCTTTGCCATCCACATATACCTTTCCTGAAGTCGGACGGTCCAGCCCTCCAAGCATATGCAGAAGTGTCGATTTTCCACTGCCGGAAGTTCCCACAACTGCGATAAATTCTCCGTCTTCAATCGAAAGATCAATTCCATCCAGCGCCCGCACCTGATTTTCTCCCGTTCCGTAATATTTTTTCAATAGCTCGGTCTTTAATATCGTTCCCATACCCAATCTCCTCTCTGCTCTATGTATAGAAAAAGCCTATTCAACTTCTATGAATAGACTTTACCACACAACACTTTCCTCATCCTTTCTCAAATCTAACAGTTTTGAAAGATTCTCCTGAGAGGTGATCATTCACACTGGAAGATAGATCTGAAAACAGGCGCCCTTTTCTCCATTTTTCACTTTGATATATCCTTTTTGCTTTTTCAAAATTTCCCGCGACAGAAACAATCCCAGTCCCACACCTTCTCTGTCCTTCATCTGCGGACTCCGGTAAAATCGATCAAACAAACGAGGAACTTCATCCAATATCACACCCGGACCTTCGTCTTCTATTTCAACGCATACAAAGAACTCGTAAGGCTTCACATGGATTTTTACCGTACTGCTCCCTTTCGTATATTTCAAGGCATTGTCCAGAATATTGTATACCGCTTCTTCTGTCCACTTCCGGTCAAAGCGGGCAGAAAGCTCTGCATCCCATCCCGTTTTCAACAGCCTGATATTTCGCTTTTTCTGCTTTTCTTCCCCCCGTTTGATGACTGCCTCCAGTAGCGGACAAAGATGCTGTTTCTTCGGAAGAACCTGTATCGTACCGGACTCCAGACGAGAAATTTTGACCAGAGACTGAATCAGGAAATCCAGTAATTCTGTCTGCTCCATCAACCGTTGTGCGAGCGCTTTATTTTCACCTTCCAGGCGCTCCTGCAGGATTTCTCCATACAGACGCAGATTCGCGATCGGTGTTTTCACCTGATGCGAAATATCCGATACCATCTCCTGCACCGCAAGATGCTCTTTTTTCACATTATCCTCACTCAATGCCGATGCGCTTAAGAAGCGTTTCCACTTTGTCTCCAGTCTGGACATTTCACTTTCGTCATAGGCAGACTCTTCAAACTCCTCCGCAATTGCAGCATCCAGCATCTCTTCCAGATGTTCATAGGTCTTTCTGCTTATCCACGCCATGTCTTCTCCTTTGCCGGCTGCCACACATAACCGATGCCGTACACATTCTGGATGAACATCGGTCGTGACAGCGTATCCTCCAGCTTGTTCCGCAGTCTGCTGATCGCTACTGACAGCGCATTCTCATCTACATATTCTGCACCGTCTGTCCAAACCCGGTCGATCAACATCTGCCTGCTAAGTGTGGTTTTTTGATTGTCTACTAGGAGTTTTAAAAGTTTCTGTTCTGTATTGCTAAGGACTACTGTCTGCCCATCTTTTTGATAATACAGTTTTGCAAAATCAAATCGAAACCTGGCATCCTCATAAACACTTTTGTCCTCTTTTGCGGTCATTCGCAGAAGATTTTGAATCCTCGCGCGCAAAACAGCCAGATGAAACGGCTTTGTCACATAGTCATTCGCGCCCAGCTCAAATCCTATTACTTCATTTATTTCCAGATCATTGGCTGTCAGCATCAAAACCGGAATGTCAGACTGACTGCGGCATGTTTTCAAAAAATCATAGCCGCTGCCATCCGGCAGGTTCAGATCCAGAATAACCAGATCAAATGCCTCCTTCTCCCATGCTTCCTCTGCCTCTTTCAAGGTTTCACAGCGGGTAAATTCATATGTATTCGTTCCAAGCCCCAGCGCGATACCTTCTCCGAGTGCACGGTCGTCTTCTATGATGAGTATCTTTTTCATCCGATTTTACTCCTCTTTTTTTAACTTTTCCACACTCTATCGATTTCCGGACAACATTTTCCACACGAAGGACTGGCCTTTTCCACAAATCCGCCAAAACAGTGATGTCAGCGCAAAGCAAAGCGCCGGAAGCAGGAAAAACAAGAGGATTCCCGGCCACATGGAAGCAGAAAGATACTTACTCACCAGTACGTTCATCCCCCGCGCGATCAGAAAATGTGTCATATATACCATAAAAGTATGTTTTTGCCAGCTCGCTGCCATCGGAAGCGGCAATTTACAGATCAGACACCACAAGGCAGATGCAAACAGCAGAAGATACATCAGATTGGTGAACATACTCGGCGAATGTTTGAAAAAATAATACGCCAGAACCGCAAGAATCACGCTCGCCAAAAGCAGCAGCCAGCTTGTATTTTTACTTTCTACTGCACTGCTTCCATGAATTCCGATATATCCCCCGGTCATATAAATAAACAGCCAGTTGCAAAATGCCTGTGCCTGTACACTTCCGAATGCCAGATCTCCACAGATACCGGTACTGTCAATGACAAGCACCAGAACGATCGCCACGAT
>PPYE01072169.1_pt1 | contig 24142 bp, 21 predicted proteins | sample 1559881 | NCBI WGS metagenome assembly PPYE01 (sample SAMN08240022, study PRJNA423297) | Human gut metagenome, whole genome shotgun sequencing project. | reverse complement strand
CCTTAATTATATCAGATATATGATTTTACGACCACTTTTTCAGTGGCGTCCCTATAGAGGTGAGGGAATTCTTGCTACGATTGTTAAATAATTGCAAAAAAGGTTTCAAATTATCAGAACTCTTGATGAGATAATGATAACATGAAACCTTTTTGCGTAAAGCGGTATGTTGGATTTGCTTCATGGGGACCGCTTCATATTTTATTTTTATGCACATCATTCTTTATGGGGTCTGACCCAAATGTTCAGCAATACCCACACGGTCACAATCCGAATCAGTTACCAACAACAGGTCAGCGTTGCACTTCCTGGCATACTCCATTGATAAGCATCCGGTATACTTCAAAATATTTGCAGCGTATCAACAGCTCCGATGCCATCCCCGGACGGTACTTCAGAACCCGCAGCGGCTGTCTCGGCTCTGCACTGCCGTGAAGATCTGCCACATCCAACGCCTTGTCGATATGCAGTTCTCTTTTCTTCCCGTCCTTTCCTATGCGGTCGTAATCATACAGCCGATAGGTCAGGTTCGAGCTTTCCTGGATTTCTGCAACGAGCGCACCTGCCCCAATGGCATGGATCGTGCCTGCAGGGATAAAAAACAGGTCATCCTTGTGAATAGGTACATTCTGCAGATACTTCATCACCGTGCCCTGTCTTTCTTATCAGTTGTATTTTCTATCTTATTTACCGCTCCAGCTCAAACTTCTGCTTATCGTGAACGTTGATATCCGCGCCCAGCTGTACTTCAATCAGCTTCAGTTCTGTATCAGCTATCACAGTATGACGGCAGCCTGCGGACATAGTTATAACGTCACCTGGCTTTACCATCTGCTCCATATCATCCACGATGGTTTTTCCCTCACCAGATATGACTACTCACACCTCATCCCGGTTCTTGTGACTGTGATAGTTCATACTGTGGCCGGGATTTTTATAATTTTATTTCGTTCTTTTTTCTTTAGGCTGAAAAATTACTGGAAGTTCACATTTTTGCAAGAAATTCCGCATAAATACGGGCTGTTTTTAAATTTTATTCTCATTACCTTGATAGAAGATAGTAATTTATTACATTTGGAAGTTTCATTACGAATAACAAATGTGTTCTATGACATTCCCTAGACAAATAGATGAAGCCAGTAATCGAACACAGTCAAAGTCGCCCGACATATGCCGCATGCTATAATGAACACGAGATATCTCCTAGCTGTTTTTACAATATTTGATTGCAAATCAAAAAGCGTTCACAGCTCACCCTGACAGATGCTATGAACGCTCTAAAAAGAACAAAGACCAGAAAACGCCTTCTCATAAGACACACGTCTCTAAACACGCATATAAGATATACCCATTATTCACCACTCAGCAACAGATCCGTCAACATGTCTCCATATTGGATTCTTCCACTGATGCTTTGTCAGATTCTCTTCCAAAACAAGTTCTTTATTCACTTCAATCCCCAGGCCAGGTTTCGTTGGCATTGCACAGAAACCGTCAACAAACTGAAAATCTTGTTTATTTAATGCATAATCAAGCACACTTTTCCCAACATTATAATGTATGCCGATACTCTGTTCCTGAATAACTGCATTATAGCATGTTGCATCTACATTCAGACACGCAGCCAATGCGATTGGACCAAGTGGGCAATGCGGAGCGAGTGCCACGTCATACGCTTCTGCCATAGACGCAATCTTCTTCACTTCGGTAAGCCCCCCTGCATGAGACAGATCCGGTTGAATAATATCTACACCACCAGCTTGCAGAAGTCTCTTGAAATCATATTTAGTAAAGAGCCTTTCTCCCGTAGCAATTGGAATATTACAGGCAACGGCAATCTCTTTAAACACTTCCATATTTTCACACAGCACCGGCTCTTCAATAAACATCGGGTCGAACTCTTCCAGTTTTTTAGCTAGTATTTTTGCCATCGGCTTATGAACACGTCCATGAAAATCAATTGCAATACCAAAATACTTGCCACATGATTCTCTAATCGCAGCAACTCTTTCAAGAACAGCATCTATTTTGTCATAACTATCAATCATCTGCAGCTCTTCTGTCGCATTCATTTTGATTGCTTTAAACCCTGCGTCCTGCCTTTCTTTTGCCGCTGTGCCAACATCCGATGGCCTATCTCCACCAATCCAGGAATATACTTTAATCTTATCTCTACATTTTCCTCCCATCAATTCATATGCCGGTGCACCAAACGCTTTGCCCTTAATATCCCAAAGCGCTTGATCGATACCTGAAAGAGCACTCATTAAAACACCGCCGCCACGATAAAATCCAGCGCGAAAGATTGTAGCCGAAATGTCTTCGATTCGGAATGGATCCTGTCCTATCAAATACGATCTATATTCTTGCACACATGCCAGAACAGCATCACAATGTCCTTCAAGTACTGCCTCACCCCATCCAGTGATTCCTTCATCTGTAATAATTTCTACAAATCCCCATCGTGGTCGCACATGGTAAGCATTAACTTCGACTATTTTCACTTTCTTATGTCCTCCTTCAACAGAATTTCTTTTATATCTTTATTTTAGAATGATCATCACACCCTTCATTTTACCCTTGATACATATTTTTGAACATAAGATACTCCCAAATCCCAATTTTTATCTTTCAACACAGATAACGGCATAAGGTTACTCGCCAGCCCTACCCCCATATATCCTTCTTTAAAATAGTCATTAATATTATCAATAGTTACGCCACCAATTGCAATATAATTTGCCTCATCATATGGTCCTTTTAGCGCTTTGAGATATCCTTTCGGAGCACACCCTGCCGGAAACAATTTCATTGTTTTATAGCCAAATTCCAAACTTGTTGCAACATCTCCAGGTGTAAACACCCCAGGCAATAACATAATGTCTTTTTTTGCACAATACTGAAGCACATCAATCGGTGTACCTGGCGTAAGCAAAAATTGAGCTCCTGCTCCTATTGCCGCTTTTGCAAGATCCACACTTATTGCTGTACCTGCTCCTATCATACATTTTTCCCCAAAGCGATCTCGTAGTATTGCAATCTGTTTTAAACCATGCTCGCTGTTCAAAGCCACTTCAAAAAACGAAATCCCTCCATCTACGATCGCCTGCGCATAATCAACCGTATATTCTAATGGGATATTTCTCAGTATTGCAAGTATCGGATTTTCTTTTACAACAGAATACATATCCATTCTATTTTCCTCCTAGTATTATTGAAAATCAGATATGATCAGTAATAGCAACCATCGCTACAGGAGCAGCTTCCAACTGCGAAAAACGAATTGGAAATGCACAAATTTCTTTTATTCTTTCCACACCTAATAACTTCTGAATATTTACATCTTCAAAAAGAAGCAATGTTCGTTCTTTCTGTTCACTATTTGTTTCTAACAATGCATGATGACATGGAAATCCTTCATCTTCACCTGTAATAGCACTATCATAACTAATAGAATCCATTGCTATTGCCTTTAATCTAGGGAATTCTTTTCGCAAATATTTCGCAGCCGTTACCTCCATACATGGGAAATTATCCACAAAATCCTCCGGAGAAATATCTCTCAAACGTGAATGACCTGTATATAAGAACAAAATATCACATTCTTTTATTTCAGATTCATGCGATTTTAAATCCTCATATCGAATTCTCTCCCCTTTTCCTTTTGCAATTTCCAGAACTAATGGTTTTGTATAATGAAAATCCTCTATCGGAATCTGGTCGATTGTTTTTCCATTAGCATCAAAATGAAACGGTGCATCTACATGTGTTCCTGTATGCAAATGATGGAATACAGAAGACGCATTGCTTGGATCTCCATTTTGTATTACTGTATTATATTCAATTCTTTCTGCTGGATTCGTTGGCCATTTAGGCATATCCAAGCTTATTATGTAACTTAATTCTATTAACATTTTTTACTCCTCATCTGGTTTACGGAAAATATATCCTTTACGTACCATATCAAACAGAATTGCCATAATAATAATCAATCCCATAACTACCTGCTGCAGATATGCATTAACACTCATAAGGTTCATTGCATTACTGATAATTGTTAAAATTAAAGCTCCAACAATCGTACCAACAATGCTACCTTCTCCACCTGACATGCTTGCTCCGCCGATTACTACTGCTGCAATCGCATTTACTTCCATACCATTACCAATTGTACTGGTACATGTTAACAATTTTGACGTTAATACAACTCCAACCAGAGCAGACATGACACCCTGAATAACATAAACTGAAAACTCAATCAGTCTTACATTGATTCCGCTTAGCCATGCAGATTTACGATTACTTCCTGTAGCATATACCTTGCGTCCGTATCCTGTATATTTCAATACAATATACGCGACTATATATAAGCAAATCATCAGTAATACGCAAAATGGCACACCTGCAATCTTTTTAAGGCCAATAAAACTATATTCCAAAGGAAGCCCTATAATCGTCTTTCCCATAGAAATATAAAGTGCTAATCCCGCTGTTACATTAGACGAAGCAAGCGTAGCAATAAATGCCGGCATTTTTAATACCGTAATTAAAAAGCCATTAAAAACACCAACCAATACGCCTAACAAAAGCATTATGATGATTGCTGTTCCTACTCCTACTTTCCCTTCTGACAATAACTTTGTTCCAATCGTTGCCGAAAAAACAATACAACCTCCGACAGACAGATCAATACCACCTGTCAGAATAACAAATGTCATGCCAATCGCTGCGATACCACAGGTTACAGACTGTGCCAACACATTGCTAAGGTTTGAAACAGAAAGAAATTTGTCTGTAAATATTGATGCAATAATACACATTACCAGCAATATAATAAATACCGACCCTTGTGACTTCATGAAATTTTTTACAATGGTTGTTCCGTTGGATTCCTTTTTCATTTTATAACCCTCCACCTTTACATTACGAGTCTTTGTAAATCTGTTTCATTTATTTTATTTATTTCATCCATGCCATATTCTCCTGTAATCTGGCCATCTTTCAACACTAAGATTCTATCAGCCATACCAAATACTTCCGGTACTTCTGATGATAACAATATCACCCCTATACCTGCTTCTACCATTTCATTGATCAGCTTATATACCTCTACTTTTGCTCCAATATCAATTCCTCGCGTTGGTTCATCCAAAACAATAATCCTGGCTTTTGATGCAAACCATTTGGCAATAACAACTTTCTGCTGATTTCCACCACTTAAGTTTGTCACCTTTTGTTTCATACTTTCACATTTAACCTGCAATTTTTCAATTAATTTCTGATTAACTGCTTTCTCTTTTTTTAAATCCAGAAAAACACCTCTTCTGATATGTTTTAATGCCGCTAGCGAAATATTAAAATCAATTGCCTGATTAACCTGCAGCCCCTCTCCGCCTCTGTCTTCTGAAATATATCCTATTCCGGCATTCACCGCCTCTACCGGAGATGCATATCTTGCATTTTTGCCATTAAACCAGATATTTCCTGTCAGCTTGTCATTACCTTTTCCATATACTCCAAAAAGAGCCTTTGCTATTTCTGTTTTTCCAGCACCGAGAAGTCCCACAATTCCAAGAACTTCACCACGTTTTAATTCAAACGAAATATCATTCAAATGGTTTTTCAATGTAATATGTTCAAATCTCAGCAATGTTTCGCCCTTTTCATAGCGAACTTTAGGATACTTGTTTTTGATGGTTTTTCCAACAACCATTTCTGCCAACAACTCTTCATTAATATCTGATGTTTGCACTGTAGCTACTTTTTTTCCATTGTTTAATATAGTTATTCTATCTGTGATATCCATCATCTCATCTAATTTGTGAGAAATAAATACAACAGAAATTCCTTCCTTTTTCAAATTTCTGACAATGGCAAATAAATTTTCAACATCTTTTTTGGGCAACGCAGAAGTCGGCTCGTCCAGAAGAATAAATTTACAATTTCCGTTTAAAGCTCTTGCAATTGCTGCAATCTGTTGCTGAGCAATACTAAGACGATCCATCCTTTCATTTACATTAATGTCCACTTTAATCAATTTAAGGAGTTCTTTTGATACCCTTTCCATTTCTTTCCAGTCAACCATGCCAGCCTTATTCTTAGGAATATTCCCCTGGCAGATATTCTCTGCCACGGTCAGATGCGGAAACAGATCTAGTTCTTGATACACCATTCGTATTCCATGATTAGCTGCTGCATGAGGAGAGTCAAAAGACATTTTTTCCCCATCAATATATATATCACCAGTTGTAGGTGTAAGCGCTCCATTGATAATCTTCATCAAAGTTGACTTTCCTGCTCCATTTTCTCCAAGAAGACCATGTATCTCACCTGGAAGGATTTCAAAATCGATATCAGACAGTACTGTAATTCCATAAAACTGTTTTCCAATGCCATTCAATACTAAACCTTGTTTATCCATTGTAAGTTCCTTTCAGAAAATAGTTTATAATTGCAATGAGGTGCTATAAATATAACACCTCATGTGTAAGTTACTATTCAATTGCATACGTATTCCATATGTTTGCGGTTTCACTCCAATATCCGTCTTCCAGATCGAAATTACCCCAGAATTCCGCTTCATCTACATTATCTTTTGTAATAACGGATGCGTTAACTTTTGTTACACCGCCACCTAATTCTTCTCCTTTGACAGTTTTTGTCAATACTGCTTTTACAGCAATGGTCGCTAAAGCAAGCGGTGAGTTATCCACTGTCATATCCACATATTCCTGACGAATATAATCCATCGCAGATGCAGCTCCATCAATAGATACAATCATTATATGTTCTGGATCGTCTAATGTTTTCAATTTTTCTGACTGCGTTAAACCGGAAATAACGCCTGCTAACATGCAATCACTATGAAGGAATACAGCATCAATATCTTCATTTGTTGTAAGGATATCATTCATAGCAGCCATAGATGATTCTGAAGACCAATCACAAGGATTATCTCTGATATCATCCAATCCATATTCTTCTACACCCTCTGCAAATCCTGTTGTTCTATCATCTGCAGAAGCAGTTCCTAAAGTCCCCTGCATTGTTGTTACTGTTGCACCTTCTCCAGCATTATCCGCAATATATTCTGCCGCCAGTTTACCCATTGCCACATCATCAATAAGCGCACTATAGTCAACTGTACAATCTCCATTGATAGCTCTTCCTACCGCTATAGCCGTAACTCCCGCTTCATTGCATGCTTTTACGGCAGGTGCAACAGCATTACTATCTGCTGCCTGAATTAAAACAACATCTACTCCTTTTTCAATAAAGTCATAAATCTGATTGCACTGATTCTCAACATCGCCATCTGCACTGCTTACTGTTACTTCTGCTCCAGCTGTTTCAAGTAAGTACTGTGCATACTTCTGTACTGCAATTACATATTCACTGTCTAATTCTGCAACAGTAATAGCTACCTTTAACGGTGTTCCGTCCTCTTTAATAGCAAGGTTCGGTAAAATTTCACTTTCAAAATTATCTACCGTCACTTCTGTTTCCGCATTCGCCCATGCTGTTATAGACATTGTAGGCATCAGAAGCGCTCCTACCATAATTGAACCCACGATCATTTTCATTTGTTTCCATTTAGCCATTTTCTTGTCCTCCTTAGTATTTATTGTGTTATGAAATAACAAATGCTTGTACCATGATAATATATTTTTTTTATTGTTATGTCAAGTCGTTTTGCAAAATTACATATTTCTTACAATTTATTCTCGTTTTAGTTGTGCACATTGCATATATTACGATAAAATAATTTTATTTTTTTACTTTTTTTATTTGATTATTTGTAAAATTTGTGTTATATTGGATTTAAATTAAAAGGAAAGGGGGGAAACGATAGATATGGACACTATCCAGTATCCTACATTGATAAAAATCAATGAAATGTATCCTCAAATGACTCAAAGTCAGCAACAGCTTGCTACTTATATTTTGGAAAATCCATCCATCGTAGTAAATACATCGATAACTGATCTTATGAGTCACACTAATTTTCGAAGCGAAGCTTCTGTTGTAAAATTCTGCCGACTACTTGGATTTGACGGATTTAAATCTTTTAAAATCAAACTTACACAGGAATATTTAAATCGAACATTTTATCATTCTCAAAACGATATTACCTTAGACGACACACCTGGGGATATTAAGAAAAAAGTATTCCTTGGCGCTATTAACTCATTGAACAAAAATTCAGACACCATTATAGATGAATGTACAGAAGCCCAGCGTCTTATCATCTCTGCTAACCGCATTATAATTATCGGTCATGGAGCTTCAGCTGCAATATGCCAGTATGCCTATTTTCGTTTTACTGAACTTGGCCTTAATTGTGTCTACAACCTGGATGCACACATGACCGCCGCATTGCTTTCACATCCTAAGACTAATGATTTGATTTTATGCGTATCACAATCTGGTGAAACAGCTGACATTTATAAACAAATTGAAAACGCATACAGAAATAGAATTACAACAATTCTAATTACAGGAAATCCCAATTCTTCTATTGCAAAGATTTCTACTGTCGTATTAAGCACACTTAGTGAAGAGTTCAATATTTTGACAGATGCATTAAATTCGCGCATATCTCAATTCTGTTTAATTGATGCTCTTTTTTCTATGATCAGTATAAAAGATGCAAATAGAATGATTCCACGTCTTCAGGAAACCAGAAATACTTTTAAGAAATACAAGATAGAACAGAATAATTTGTAGAATTACATTTCATTTACTTTAAGAATGGATAACAAATGCTTACAACATCCACGTTAGAAAGGACAATCAGAAATGGATACATACACAATTACAATAGACGGCGGTACTACTAATACACGTTGCATTCTTTGGAACAGTAGTCGTCAACGAATAGATGAACAGAAACGTGAGGTCGGCGTACGCAATACGGCCATAGATGGCAATAATTCCAAATTAAAAAATGCTGTTAAAGAATGCCTTGAGCAGTTGCTTGAAGACCATTCTCTTACTTACGATAACATCAATCATATTATTGCCAGCGGTATGATTACTTCCGATGTAGGAATTGTTGTCGTTCCGCACCTCACAGCTCCTGCCGATTTAGAACAGATAGCTCGTTCTACTGTTGCAATAAGGCTTCCAGAAATATGTCCAATCCCAATCCACTTTATACCTGGAATCAAAAACTCATGTAGTAATATTTCTCTTGAAAATTACGAAGCAATGGATATCATGCGTGGCGAAGAAGTAGAAAGTCTCGCCATTATTGATAAATACCATAATGGTTCCCCAATGATCCTAGTACTTCCAGGATCACACAATAAGTTTGTCGCAGTAAATGCCGATAAAGAAATAACCGGTTGCCTTACTTCTATTTCCGGAGAACTACTTTCTGCAATTATCAACGATACAATCATTGCCAAGTCAGTAAACAGAAGTTTTGTTACTGCTGACCAATATGACAGAAAATGGCTTCTTCTAGGCTATAATACCGCAAAAGAAACCGGACTTGGACGTGCATGCTTTTCCGGTCGTATACTCGGACTTTTCTGCAACGCCGAGCCTTCAAAAATATCAAACTATATTTTAGGTGCAGCACTTCAGGGTGACATTCAGGCTATCAGAAATTCCTCCGCACTTTGTGTAACTGACGATACTCAGTTTGTTGTCTGTGGAAAAGATCCTTTTAAACAGGCATTAGTTGACATCTTCACAGAAGAAAAACTAAGTAACCAAATAACTATATTTGAACCCGAAGCTGGATTTTCTGCTTCTGCTTTAGGTGCATATCTTGTAGCTGAAAAATGTAAAATTATATAGGAGAAAATATATTATGAAAGTTGTAATTACAGATTATCAATACGAAAATATAGATTCAGAACGTTCAATTATCACTGGTGCAGGTTATGAATTATTTGATTACCAAGTTAAAACTACTCCAGATCTTATTCCAGTTGTAAAAGATGCAGATGCAGTCATCACACAGTATTCTGATATTAATGCAGAAGTAATCGAACACATGCAGAATTGTAAAATCATCATAAAGTACGGAATTGGCGTAAATAATATTGATTGTGAAGCTGCTTCCAAGAAAGGAATTTATGTGTGCAATGTACCTGATTATGGTGTGGATGAAGTATCCGACCATGCGTGTACCATGCTTCTCGCTTTAGGAAAAAAGCTACCCATCTTAGCAAAATCTTTCCGCAAAGGTGAATGGGGATATTCCAGTGTTGTCCCTCTTTTAAGATTATCAGAATGCACTCTTGGATTGGTAGGCTTTGGTCGCATCCCTAAAATGGTTGCCCGCAAAATGAGTGCATTTGGAATGAAAGTGATCGCATACGATCCTTATATAAATGAGACTGCTGCTCAGGAGCTAAATGTAACACCTGTTACTTTAGAACAGCTTCTCAAAGATAGCGATCTTATCTCTGTTCATTGCCCACTTACAAAAGATACTTACCATCTTATCGGGAAAGAAGAAATGACATTATTAAAACCAAACGCTATTCTTGTGAATACAGCTCGTGGCGGAATCATCGACGAGGCCGCTCTTATCGAAGCACTGCAAAACGGCAAGATTTCTGGTGCCGGAGTAGATGTATTTGAAAACGAACCAGTTACTCCAGAACATCCATTACTCCATATGGATAATGTAATCGCAACTCCACATAGCGCATGGTATAGCGAAACTGCAATTCATACATTGCAAAGAAAAGTAGCCGAAGAAGTAGTTAATGTATTAAATGGTAATCCTCCTTTTAATTGCGTAAATATGAAATAATTGAAGCAAGCGTCTCGTAACTAGGTAATCATTCGTATATTAACATCTTATAAAAGCCATCTGATACTGTTCTTGGCTGTCTGCCAGATTCTCTATCAGATGGCTTAGTATTATTTTTTCAGTTTAGTACGGCAGTATTCCGGAAGATCCTCTGGTAGTGTAAAATAGTTTGTGTTTTTGGATTATAAAGTGCCACAGCACTTTCCATCTACTCTTTCAGGTTCTTTCCGGCATTGTATTCAGGCTTCAGCTTCTTCCGGCCACCGCCTGGTTTTCTTGTTTTCTTCATTTTACTCATGCAACTCCAACGGCAGTCCATCCGGGTCATGGAAGAAAGTCATCTTCTTGCCGGTGTAATCATCCATGCGGATTGGTTCACATTCAATCCCTACCTCCGCCAGCTCATTCACCGTCTGCTCCACGCTCTCCACACAAAATGCAAGGTGACGCAGCCCACAGGCCTCCGGGCGGTTCGCACGCTTCGGCGGGTTTTCTTCTGCAAAAATCTCCAGCTCTGTGTGCTCATTGACACGAAGATCTAGCTTCCAGTCCTTACGCTCTGGACGGTAGTTTTCCCTGATGACAGAGAATCCAAGCTTGTTCACATAAAAATCCTTAGCAACTTCGTAGTCAGATACGATGATTGCAATATGATGTATTTTTGATAAGTTCATTTTCTCACGCTCCACTTCTTTAAATTTTGTTCTTCTTTTATTTTCGTTATAAACTATACGGCAACCTTCAAAAAATACCGTGTGAACTCCTGAAGTTCAGTTTGTCCACACGGCATTTATTTTTCTTGGATTCTTGTTTATTTCAGTTTTTCAAGAATCTCGTCCGCACTCATACCGCCGGCTAATAATCTCTTAACCACACTCTCTTCATGGGGTCTGACCCCGCAGTGCTTTATTAATCCCGATTTTTTTGAACAAATCTTCTATCTTTATAATAGCTTGTTCTGTTTCAGCCTTTGTCATTGCAGATTGGGAAGCTTTCGCTTTGCGAAATTCTTCGATATTGTATGAATTCTCCTGTGTGCACATCTGCAGATACATATTGAGTAAACATAGTTCTTTCTCAGAAAAATCCTTTACTAATTTTCTCAATTCCGCATCAGAATATGAAGATATTGGTTTTGAATCTGTAGCTTCCTCATCATAGGAATCGTAAGAAAAATATTTATTTGTAACAGATATTACTTCATAAGAGAAAGAGGATTCCATACCAAGTTTAACCTGATAGTTTAATACAGTAGGGATTGTGCAATGTAAATATTTACTGGCTAATTCAACAGTAAAAGGAGTTCCTGATTCTTCACATTCCTGCTGAATTTTTTTGATTTTTTCCAGTTGATTAGCTAGATATGGAGTTGTATTATATTTTTTGAAACTTACGAAAATGCAAACAGCATGTTTTATAGAATAGCGAAAAAATGTAGTCGCTCTTCCGAGATCAGGATTAAATCTGGGCAAGTCTGCTAAAACTTCAACCCATAATGACTGATATAACTCCTGAAATTCGCATTTTTCGAGTGTACTACGATAACTGTAATACAGTTCATACATTATATAATTATTCAAATACTCATAAATCAACTTATCTGCTTTATCGCGACTTCTTTTATCAGATGCATTTCTTTTCATTTGTATATAAGAATATAATAAATATGCATCGAAATTTGGATTCGTCTTATATCTTTTGCGTTCAGAACTGTTCTTCATAAATTTATCCTTTCATATTTGCCATACATTATTTCATACTGCTATTCATAGGATTCTTTCCTGTATATATATAAGTTCCTTAAGCATGGCATCAACAACAGATTTCGGACTGTAAGCATAGCCAGTCCAAAAGAAGAATCCTTTCCTGGATTCAAATAAATTCCCATTCTTTATGGGGTCTGACCCCGAGAGTTTTTCCAAAAGTGCCGGATTTTCTATGCTAAGATGGAGGAGCCGGTTACTCCTCCATAACTTTTTATTCCTCAGCTAATCTTTCCTGGATATATGTAAGCTCCATCATCTTAGTTTTAATTTCTTCTTTATTGAGAAGTTTTGTCTTCATGGGGTCTGACCCCGAGAGTTTTTCTATCATCACAAAAGCGTATGGCAGCCGCCCACGCTTCAAAGGCATTTTCCATCAATACTGGTTTCATATCTTGCTTGTTCTTTTCTCTTCAAAAGACAGGTACCCATGTCAACGATGGGAGAAACACGTTCATCCTAACCGTTAACATGAGCGGTTCACTTGCTATTTAAAATGATTGAGCTGTTTCTAACTCGCAGGCTTTATCGTACAGATTATCATAATGCAAAGTCAGAATGTTTTGCTGGGTTACTTTGTTTCGACGATCACGATAAGTAGCTTCGTTGTAATCCTCACGCAAGCCTGCGACCACAGCGTAGTGGAAGCGGCTTGAATCATATTCTGAAAATTCCTTCGGAAGTGAGGATTTGTTGCTGTACTTGGTGATCGTTACAAACGATGCAGAAAAGTGTGCTTCGATTTCTGCTTTCCAATCATAAATTTGATAAGTACCTTTTCTAAAGGTTTCTCCCTCGTGTCCAGATTTCAAGGTTGTTCTTCCATTAGGGTGTTCAAGCTCGACAAATACAAACTCATATCCGCCAGAGCTTTTTCCTATCAACAAATAATCGGCAATGTACTTACCTAAAGCAAATTCCGGGAAGACATATGCATCGTGGTGACCAAAATTATAATACTTAAATACACCAGCAATAATATGATAAGCAGGTCTGTGATTAATAAAGCGAAGAACGTTTCTTTCGTTTGTATTTGCATCATGAATCAAGGCACAAAATTCTTCATTTAGTTGTTCCATATTACCTTCGTTCTGGAAATCAAACAACTCAATATGATTGTTAGGGAACAAACTATCATAGTGTCGAACTGCTGCTGGATACAATCGCCTATGATTTATCTTCCCAAATCCTCTGTCTCCGACAGCTTTTCTTTCAGTACACAAAATACCCTCATACAGTTGCATTTCCTGTTTGGTAGGAACGCTCTTTATATAGTCTCGTTTATATAAATTCATGATACTTCCTCGGATAATATCAAATAAAGCTTCCTCATGGGGTCTGACCCCGAGAGTTGTTCTTGCCAGTCTGGATGTACAGCTTGCCAGCAGCTCCTTAAATACTGCTTCGGCTTCAGCTTTCTTTGCTACTTCTCCGCAATCTGGGATGCATAGTTGTTCCACAAAACAAAACATTCGTTTTATGTCTTTTATTATGCACTTTTCTTTTCCAAAGCTATTTTTTCTACTTCTTCCAGAGTAAGCTCTGTGTACATTGCAATATCTTCATAATTAAGTTTACCATCTTCTATCATTAAACGAGCCATACGAATTGCTTTCATTTTTTCTGCTTCTCTTGCTGCTTCATTTCTCATATCTTCCATAGCTTTACACATAATTGCCACTCCTTTCTCATCTTCTTTAAAATAATGTACACGGTCAGCCAGCACTTCGTAGTACATATCTTTAGCATTGGTACATGTAAAATCATGCATAAGTTTTCCTAATGCTGTTTCATCTTTTATTTGAGAGTTTACATATATAATATGCGATTGGTCATTGAACATTTTTCCTGTTTCCCTAACGATACGATCCACATGATATATTGGAATATTCTCTCCTAACACATCATTTTCTGTGATAAAAACCACATACGTTTCATTTAAATTTTGATATTGTTCACCCGGTTCTGTCACATTTGCATCAATCAAGCTACTATTATATCTAGCTCTCTTCACACCTGCACCTTTATCATCTCTTTGAATTTCAATATTATACACCTGATTTTGTCGATCCACTGCGAGAATATCCAAACGAACAGAACGCCCTTGTAAGTTTTTTATTACATATTGACTGCTCACACTTGTAACTTTAAGATCATCTCGTTTTAGTATAATCTGCAATAAAAATTCCACACAATTCTTATCTTCAAATACTTTGCTCATAAAATCATCATCTAAAAGACGAAAGCCACGTAATCTTTGAAGGTCTTCTTCGTGCTTTTGCTCAAAATCAAATCTTTCTTCCTCATTCATTGGTAACACCTTCTTTTCTCAGCTTATCCACATCTTCCATACTACCATCTTAACATCAATACACCCCTATTACAAGGACTGTATCCGCACATATTTTACTTTCTCTTGGTCAGTTTATTCAGGTAATCCAGATTTGTGGATTTGATGCGTGCCTGTTACAATGAGATTTTTTCCTTAGATGATTTCCGGTAATCTGTCCAGCGTTTTTTATTGAACAGGATGATGTCCATGATATTCATCCAACTTACGCACAAAAGAATTCCACGAAGCTATCTCTAAATTATCTGCTGGTTTACATTTTACAATTTCGTGGCTTTCTTCAATTGACTTGTCTTCTCTTTCAACTCCACCTATAGCTATATATTTAACATCTATATCCTTCTGTGGGTCAACCAATAGGGTTTTTCGAGGACCCACTAAATAATTTCCACTATATTCCTCATTGATTGCTTTATCCTTATCTTCATGTATCTGGGTTCTGAATGAACTGTAATTTCTGTTTATGTATTCCATATGATTTTTTAATTGTGTAATTGCATCATTCATATGTACATTTAAACCCTGATAGTGATTGGCCTTAACAATTTTAAAATCTGCACCTTTGACTTCTACAATGCAGACTTTCATTTTTGATCTTGATGTCAGCACTACAAAATCTGCAATTTTATCTCCAATAGGATAATTAGAAAAGCAGATATATTCCTCATGCGGCTCCGCCAGATAATCTGCCATAAATGATAAATCTTCTTTGATCAACTTCTGAATTTTCATCTCCTGGCTATTTTCTTCAATTAATTCTATAAAATCTTCTATATTTCTTTGATTTTTATGTATTTTGTTTCGCTGAATTGTTATTTCTTCAGGTTCTTTGTATACGTAATTTTCATTAATTTTTCTCATCTTACACCATATGTAATAACTATTACACTTATCCTTTCTGTATTCGTATCTATTTCATTTAAACGACTGTTTATAGAGGCAGGACACAATAATTTTTAATCTTCTTATCTTCATGGGGTCTGACCCCACATACTACAGATGCTTTCTTGCCTTCATCGTCACATAGTACACCAAACCACCGAGCATTCCACCTACTGTATTGTAGAAGATATCCGATAGCTGAAACGTACCCAATCTAAGCAATAATTGCAACATCTCAATGCTTACCGAAAAGATGAACGCTATCTTCCCGCTATACCACAGTATCTTCTTCCAGCCGTTTCCTGTCTTTTCTTTGAATGTCCACATCACTACCGAACTAAACGGCACCATCATGATCACATTCTCTATGCACTCAGTTGTAAGTTTCTGCTCGCCGTTCACTGTCTCCCAGATGCCCCAGCCACCCATAACTTTGGATAATGGATTCATCCACAAATTACGGTTCAATAGTGTTCGGAATAAAATCATCGAAGTCACAAAAAACAACAGAAACAACTTCCGAAAGAACACGCTCTCTTTGAATTTCTGATACCATGTATCATTTGTTTTCAGAACCTTCACAGATATCTTCCCATGCTCCAGCAGTTCACCGATGAAGATAGGAATCAGATATTCTGCCTTTAGTGGATTACCCGGCACTTCCTTCTCGAAGAATTCTTTGAATCCCTCTTCCAGCGTTGTAAGGAAATCAGGAGTTAAGCCCCACATATTCATGGAAACCAGAGAATCAACATCAACAGCCATTCCTTCTGCCTCTGCTCCAGCTGCGGTCTTTACAATGTTCTTCGTTTCCACGACCTCGGTCAGGTTGTAATCCTCATCCATCTTGCAGATACCGCGAGTCACGCCACCGTTATCAGACAGCGTGTTCTTCAGCACAAAACCTGCCATACAGGACTTGCCGCCATTCACCAGATACTCATGAACAGCCTTGAAACCTTCTTTGCCATAGTAATCATCTGCATTGATGACGATGAACGGGGTCTTGATGACCTTCTTCGCTGCAAGCACGGCCTGACCAGTTCCCCACGGCTTTGTACGGCCTTCCGGCAGAGTCCCCGGAATATCGTTAATGTCCTGGAAAGCATAATCCACCGGCTCTAACTGCTTGATTCCTGTTCCGAAGCGGCTGCCAATACCAGCTGCCATGATAAGTAATGTTGTTTTCATAATTCTCCTTTCCATACCTTGTAGCGCCCAATGTGCCTTCCACAAAATTTTATGTAGTTATTAGAGCAGCGCCAGTAGCCTATGCTCTCGTTTTCGTTTATAGTTTCTTTAGAGAAAAATCATTTCTTCTTCATGGGGTCTGACCCCGAGAGGCTATTCTCAATATCTTTTACAAGGACAATATCTCAAAATCATAGCTTTTTCTGTCCATATCTGTTAAAATTGACAATGATTAATATACAGGGGCTGCTGCACATGCAAGTGTGGCAGTCCCTGTCGAATGGATGAGGAAAATTAAAATGAACACAACAGCAAATCTTGGCAAGGCACCCGTACGCACTCTGGTGCTCCAGCTTGCCATCCCTTCTATGACCGCGCAATTTGTCAATGTACTTTACAGTATTATTGACAGGATGTATATCGGACATATTTCCGAAAATGGCGCACTGGCTCTTGCAGGTGCAGGCATATGCGGTCCTATCGTTACACTTCTCACTTCTTTTGGCACCCTGGTAGGAATCGGAGGTTCCATTACCATGGGAATCCGAATGGGCGAAAAGAATCACAAAAAAGCAGAACAGGTACTGGCAAATTCTTTTCTGATGCTCAGTATTTTTTCTGTTCTGCTGACTGTCAGCTTTCTTCTGCTAAAAGATAAGCTGCTTATGTTGTTTGGCGCAAGTGGGGCTACTTTTCCCTTTGCCAATACCTACCTGACTATTTATACAACAGGTACCTTTTTCGCACTGATGGCTACAGGGCTTAATTACTTTATCAACTGTCAGGGATTCCCCCTTGTGGGAATGTTTACCGTACTGATCGGCGCAGGATGTAACATCCTGTCAGACCCGATTTTTATTTTTGGTTTTCATATGGGAATTTCCGGTGCTGCCATTGCAACCGTTATTTCGCAGATACTCTCCTGCATCTTTGCAATGACCTTCTTATTGGGAAAAAAGGTTCCTGTAAAGATTACCTTCGGACAGTACAACTTAAAAGTCATAAGGAAAATCCTTTCCCTGGGATTTTCTCCTTTTCTGATCCTGGCCACAGACAGCCTGATCCTGATCTTTATGAATACAGTGCTCCAGAAATATGGTGGTGCTTCCCAGGGCGATATGCTGATCACCTGTGCCACCATTGCTCAAAGCTATCTGCTTCTGATCACCTCACCTATGATCGGGATCAGCGGAGGTACACAGGCAATCCTGAGCTACAATTACGGCGCCAGATGCGTAAACAGGGTCAAGGACGCAGAAAGGAACATTCTGGGAGTAATGCTTATCTTTACCACCATCATGTTCCTTCTCTCCCGGTTTATTCCCCGGTACTTTGTTCTTCTGTTTACCACTGATCCACAGTATATCAGATTCTCTGTCTGGGTCATCCGTACCTATACACTGATGATCATTCCGCTAAGCTTCCAGTATGTCTTTGTAGACGGGCTGACTGCCCTGGAATGTCCAAAGACAGGACTTGCGCTCTCCGTTACCAGAAAATCTCTTTTTGTGATCAGTGCAGCTGTCCTGCCTTCTTTCTTTGGTGCAAAAGCGGCTTTTTTCGCAGAACCTGTTGCTGACGGAATCTCTTCTGTCCTCTCAACAATTGTATTCCTGCTTCTGATCAACCGCCACCTGGATAAACGCTGCCGGATGGACAAGAAAGAGAGCCTGTAAATTACTCCTGTATCTCCGCATTTGAGAGATACAGGAATAAGTATGATTGTGCAGCAATCTATTCTATTTGATAAGATAAGCACTCCGTTTATCAGCTTTTTCAATTATGCACTGATCTGCTTTTTCCTTCGGAATTTCTATTCCCATACAAGATTACAGTCAGCTACGCCAACAAGGCTGTCCATAAATACTTCTTTCAGACGTTCTTCCACCATCTGCCTTGTCACACCCTTTTTCAGTATCACCTGAAGGAAACCGCCGCCACCGGCACCACATACCAGCTTTCCGTCCACCAGCTCCTCAATACTGCTGAAAATCTGCTCAATCAAAGTGTTACTGCTTCCGGCATCTATTTTCTTACTCAGTTCCCAGTGATAATCCAGAAGCTTTGCAAAACCGTCTACGTTTCCACGCTCCAGTTCAAAGCGCATCAGTGCTGCTGTTTTCTGGATCTCCTCCAACGCAAACAAACTGTCCGGTTCATTACCCACATAGCGTCCCACCACATCACGGAGAAGATTTCTCGCCAGACGCCTCTGCCCTGTATAGATCAGGACAAATCTTTCATCTAGCTCCTTCTTTGTCTGCGGTGAAAGCTCTATATGTGCTACCTGAAGCTGCTGTTGAAGCCCAGGCATGGAGGTTATATATTTAAGACCAGGCGTAATACCTCCGACCTGATCCTGCCATCCTCCTCCTGTAGACATGATCTGTTCCATTGCCAGTACATGGGCATATAAATCTTCTTCTGTATATGCGATTCCCATAAATTCAAACACTGCCTTCACACAGGCTGCCGAAAGAATAGATGAGGTGCCAAGACCGGAACCTTTGGGAACATTTGTTACCTCAGAATGCATAACAAAACCACTGCCAAGACGTTCCAGTATTTCACCCAGAGTATGTCCTTCCCTGGGAATGATCCCACAGGCAAGAAGACAAGCCTTCTGCAGGGCAAAGGGATCATAAGGGTCACCTGTGGCCTGCAAAGGCTCAATCGTGTCAAACTCTCCATGAACATCCATATCCCGGCTGTCAAAAACCACCTTCTGCTCAGGAATCCTCTCCAATGTCACCTCCACCGGCTTCTCCCCGTTCAGAAGAATAGCTGCATTTAATACAGTCCCACCTTTTTCATTACAGTAAGGCGGTGTATCACTCCAGCCACCTCCCCAGTTCACACGAAGCGGCAGCCTGACTGTATGATGATCTGTAACAATCCTTGCCTGCTCATTATAAGCAAGACTTTTGATTGTCGCTTCCAGAACTTCCGACTGAATAATGCGGAAACATTCCTGCACCTCATTCTCATCCTCAAGGATCACTCCCAGATAATAATGCAGACGCATTTTTTCACCGAAATCTGCTTTTCTCAGACGCTTCTCCAGCCATTCCTTCTGAATCTTTGTAAGCGACTGCAGCTTTCTTATACTTCCTGCAGGAACCTGATCCCTGATTGCCTTTGCAATCCCGTCCATAGTTACCAGATCTGCCATCCGCTTATTCCATGCTATGATAGCATCCGGATCCGCCTCATTAAATCCGGCGCAGAGAGACTTGTGGGAAGCTGCAGTCCATAAAGATCTGTCAAAATCTTTCCCTCCTGTGACAATCTCATAAAGTTCCAGTGCCGCATCTACTGCCTCCCGGATTGTATCTGACTCCTGATACAGCGCAGCAGACCACAAGGTATGTGCCTGTCCGTTCTCCTCCCAGAATCTCACTCCAAGTGTATCTTCCAGTTCATCCAGATCCCTGCCAAACAGTCGGTTCTCCTTAGGATTATCATTTACGCCAAAAATACGGACAATAAATTTTCCGTTTCTCTGCTTCAGCCCATGGAGAACAACATTATCAGGAATAACCTGATCCTGCACATCTATGTAAGAGAGCACACTGTGGCTGCCAATCCTGGAATTTCCATGCACATAGGAAACCTCCAGATAACAGTCTTTCCCAACAGATGCCCTGCTGCTCAGTACACTGTTATAGCCAGACACATCACTACGGATACTGCTGCCCACTTTCCGGCTCCATCCCAGATAATGGTACTCATCCACACCTCCGTTCATCAGCTCCAGTATCTCCCTGGTCGTTCCAAAATGAATAAACTTCGCAGGTGCCAGACGCAGAAGCTTCATCCTGTAGGGACGCAGCACCTCCCACACACGGGTTCTGGCAGCCGTCAGTTCCGGACAGAATTCACCCTCCGGCTTCTCCCTGTAAAAATCCTCCAGCGTAGAATCCGAAGCCAGAGGATAAAGAAAATCAGCGTAAAGAGAAAGACGCGTTCTCTCATTGACATTTCTGTCATAGTCCGCGTCTGTTTCAATCAGTGAATATAAAGATTTCATAATGTCAGTACTAAAGATCAGTGCCCCGGTATCAATATCCACACAACCGGATTCATTGACTGCTCCTGTTTCCCGCAGGACCTCCACAGATTTCTTCTGCAGACAGCATTTCACATTTCCGTCCGGTCCATTCAGATAAACACCATGGTTCTTACCGGTCTCTACGTTTTCCTTAAAGGATATGGCAGCTGCACCCACATTGTTGTAGTCAATCTGAAGAGGATTAAATAAAAGCAGTACATCTCCCGACAGCAACACCATCCCTTCACGAATCCGCGAAGGAACAGAACTCATGCATATCATGAATTCATCAAATAAAGTGGAACTGCGTCCATTGGGTAATTCATGAGGCACCGGCGAAAAAAGCTTACCCAGCGCAGAATACTGAGGAACACGCTTACTGTCCCCGCCTGAATGAATCACCAGCACACGAAGGCTGTCAAAAGATCCTTCCTGTTCATGAAGATATCTCAGAACCTCCAGCGTAGCCCCTCCGGAGCCGACACGCCTGCCATCACGATCCGGGATGGCAACAAACTTCGTGCCTCTCGGCAGGAAGTTCTGCCTGTCCGCAATCTGTTTACGGAAGCCTTCTGCCTGCTGCTCATTGGAAGCAGTCAGGATCACATAGTCCCAACGTGGGAAGCTGCGGAGTTTTAAAGATCTGTTGTAATCGTCCCAGCAGTCATTGTAGGCCTGGGACAGGAAAAGGGAATTTAGATTTGTCATTTGGGAGTCCTCCTTGAGTATAGATTTTTCACAAGTCAAGGCTGTTTTCTATCAAACGAAATGATGCCTTGACAGCTGATTATGGAAATGATAATGAGACAATATTCAATGTAAAAGTGGATCAAAAGAGAGCGTAAATCAAGATATTTCATAGTGTCTGCCCCATGTGTAACCAAACATAACGTTTAACCTTTCCCAGTACACCATGAAGTTTTTTCTTTTACAGACCTTTCTTGATTTTTATTATTCCCCAGTAGCACATACCTCCAAGCACTCCACCAACTGTGTTGTAGAAGATGTCTGATAATTGGAATGTGCCGAGCCGTAATAGCAGTTGCAATATCTCTATCATCAAAGAAAAACCGAACGCTATCTTCCCACTTAGCCACAATATATTATTCCAACCATTGCCTGCTTTGCCATGAAATGTCCACATCACTACTGCAGAAAACGGAACCATCATAATCACATTCTCAATGCACTCCGTGGTAAGTTGCTGCTCTCCATTTACGATCTCCCAGATGCCCCAGCCACCCATAATATTAGACAACGGGTTCATCCACAGGTTTCGATTCAATAATGTCCGGAACAGAATAAGGGAAGTTACAAAGGCTAAGAAAAACAATTTTCTGAAGAATATACTCTCTTTGAACTCCCTGTACCATGTCACCATAGCATTCTTCCAGCCTTTTCCTGCTTCGATAGGTTTATAAGCATATAGATAGAAAAACATAGCAAGGAATGAAAGCAGAAGCGAAAAACCAAACGGCTCGTAGAGAGCAGTCAGGATGTTAGTGAAGATCTTTCCGAGTAAATCAATTGTTTCTTTCATCATTTTTTATAGATCACTGAACAGGTCAGCTTTGTACACACCATTCTCCTGCATCTTCCTGAAGCTGTCTTTCACAGATGCGACATCTTCGTGATAGGTCATACCGTACCAGGTATCGTTGGTTTTCAGAACCTTCACTGACATCTTTCCCTGCTCCAACAACTCACCGATGAAGACAGGAATCAGATACTCAGCCTTTAGTGGATTGCTCGGTACTTCTTTATCGAAGAACTCCTTAAATCCTTTCTCCAGCACATCCATGAATCCCGGTGTCAGCCCCCACATGTTCATAGAAACCAGAGAATTCACATCAACAGTCACTCCGTCTGCTTCTGCGCCATCTGCAGTCTTCACGATATTCTTAGTTTCTACAATTTCAGTCAAGTTTCCATTCTCATCCATCTTGCAGATACCACGAGTCACACCGCCGTTATCAGACAGAGTGTTACTCAGCACAAAGCCTGCCATGCAGGACTTGCCACCATTCATCAGATACTCATGAACAGCCTTGAATCCTTCCCTGCCATAGTAATCGTCCGCATTGATTACAATAAAGGGAGTCTTGATAACCTTCTTTGCAGCAAGTACAGCCTGTCCGGTTCCCCACGGCTTTGTACGACCTTCCGGTAAAGTTCCCGGAATATCCTTAATATCCTGGAAGACATAGTCTACAGTTACATCATGAGCGGAGCAGACAGAAGCAATACGATCACCAATGACCTCTTTAAACTCCTTCTCAATATCCTTACGGATGATAAATACTACATGGTTGAATCCAGCCTCAATCGCATCATGGATTGAGTAGTCCATGATGATATGGTCAGTATCATCGACCGGTTCCAATTGCTTTATTCCTGTTCCAAATCGGCTGCCGATTCCGGCCGCCATGATAAGTAATGTTGTTGTTTTCATAATCTCTCCTTACTGTGCTTACATTGCTTTAGCTGGATATCCCTTAACATGCAGATTCGTATATTAACAGATTATTTATTATCTATCTTATGATTATTTGTTCCGTCCAGCTATATTCATAGGTTCCGACTCAAGTACCCACTAAAAATTCATATTATACTTTTTTTAGAAAGCTTTTAGGATATGTTCACTCATTTTATCGGTATTTCATAGGGTCTGACCCCACATGTTCTAATATTCTCATAGAAATTACCAACAAGAATCTGATTAAGTTTCTTCACTATCTCTTTCACGGGCAATGTTCTCATTTCTCCTATCAGCTTGTGAACTTCCTTGCATTTATGGCTGAACTTCTTCCTGCTAGTTTTCCTCTTTACTCTGAACTTACCGTTTTTGCCATGTGAACAGTAGTGTGTAAATCCCAGAAAATCGAATGTTTCAGGTTTGGGTTCTCCTCGCTTGGCTCTGTTTGCTTCCGCAAATCTTCCAAATTCTATCAACCTTGTCTTCTTCTCTTCCAGGCTCAGTCCAAAGTGTTTCATCCTTTTCTTCAGTAATTCGTAGACAAGTTCAGCATCTGATTTATATTGAAAGCCCATAACAAAGTAGGTAGACCCAAGGAACCTCCCCTTGAGTCCCCATCAGAACCGTACGTGAGCCTCTCGACTCATACGGCTCC
>PPYE01072384.1_pt1 | contig 24148 bp, 10 predicted proteins | sample 1559881 | NCBI WGS metagenome assembly PPYE01 (sample SAMN08240022, study PRJNA423297) | Human gut metagenome, whole genome shotgun sequencing project. | reverse complement strand
CGGTTCCGGTTTCAGGTCCATCGGCAACCAAACGGTGAATACTGATCCACGATCTATCTGACTGTCCACTTTAATACGGCCACCATGTATATTTACATATTCCCTTACCAAATGAAGTCCGATGCCACTACCTATTTTTTCGTCTCCTTCATTTCCTACCTGATAGAAACGGTCGAAGATATAAGGAAGGTCTGATTCGGATATTCCGATTCCAGTGTCGGATACGGATATTCTCACGTAGTTTCTTCCTTCTATTTCTTCTGTCGCGAGCTGTAAGTTCACTGTGCCTCCCTGCGGTGTATATTTGAAGGCGTTGGACAAGAGATTATTCACAATCTTATGTACCTTATCCCGGTCGAAGAACATATAAAGCGCTCTATGTTCCGATTGGTTCACAAAGTTAAGGTGCTTCTCTACTGCCATTGGCATGAAGTTGTTATAGGCCGAAACAATAAACTCCTCCATATCGCCGTTCATCAGATGCAACCTCTCTCCTTTCATTTCCAGTTTGCGGAAATCGAGTAGCTGATTCACCAATGACAATAGGTTTTGAGCATTCTTATAGATGGTATTCAGTTGTTTTTTCATCACATCGTCTGTCAATCGACGTATCACCATGTCTAATGGCGTGATAATCAACGTCAGCGGAGTGCGGAGTTCATGGCTTATATTTGTGAAGAAGCGGAATTTCATCTGATCCAGTTCTTCTTTCTGCTTCAACGCTTCCTCTTCTTGCATACGAATCATCTTCTGCCGGTTGCGGCGGTTTATTACGTAGATCAACCCGAAAATTAAGAGAATAACTAAAATTGCATAGAAAACACGAGCGGCCAGTGTATCCCAGAACGGGGGATGAATGACAATTTTGAATGCAGACTCCGGTCCCCATATCCGGTCGTTTCCGGCAGCGGACACACGGAAGATGTATTCGCCCGAAGGGAGATTATTATAGACCACACGTCCTTGTCCATTCTCAAAAAGGGTTTCCGTCCATTCTTTGTCAAATCCTTCCAGTTGGTAACGGAAAGAGGTTTGAGAAGGATTAGGGAAGTTCAGACCAGAAAACTCAAGTGTGATATAGTTCTCATCATATTTTAATTGTACTTCGTCCGAATAACTTAATGCTTTGTCAAATAAGACACGTCCGTTATATATTTCGCCCGAAACAACCGGAACATTAAACAAGCGGAATGAGGTAAACAGAGGACGATTGAGGCACTGATTATCTATCATGTTTTCTGGTGAGAAAGCAATAAAGCCGTTCATCAGCCCCAGGAAAAGCTGATTGTCCCTGGTCATTAACGAAGGGAAACTATATAAATCATCCTGACGGATTTCATCTTCCGACAGACAGCTGATTACATGAAAACTGTATTTATCTGCTCTTCTGTCTACTTTTATCTTATAAATAGAAGTGACTGTCGAAATCCATATATCATGGTTCTTATCTTCCACTACGTTCAAGATAGCTTTAGACAGACCTTCTTCTTTCCCTAATGTGTAGCTTTGCCCATTGTAAGTCAAAACGCTCAAGCCATATTGTGTAGCAAACCATAAAGTTCCCTCATGGTCTTTGAGGATCTGATTATACTTGATACTTCCCTGATTGAAAATAGAATTAGCCTGCCCGTCTTCCTCCGGTATCCATATTTTATTCGTTGCAGGATCGTAAATGTAGAGTCCGTTATCACTGCCTACGACCAACCGGGATTGATTATCTATGGCCAATGCATTCGCTACTTTATATTTTTTGAGTTCGGGAAACTGTTCGGACAATAAGTTTATTTGCCCGTTTTCAGGATTGAATAATCCTACACCACCATATATACTTACCCACAATCGACCGGAAGAATCTTCGACCATGACACGGATATTACTGAAATCCAATTCATTCTGATAATCCGTATCGGGATAATCGTAAGATTGTACCTTTCCATGATCTATGCAGTAGAGCCCATCGTGGTATGTTCCGACCCAAACACGCTTCTTGCTGTCCTCATAAAGTACACGGCAATTCTTCTGACTGAATTCATGATAGAATCTGTTCATGCTTTTAGTCTCCGGTTCATAGCGATAGACACCCTGCGTAGTACCCATCAGAATTTCTCCTTTAGATGTTTCGAGCATACAGCGGATTTCCTCTCCTTTCCAGTCGCCATTTATCATCTTCTTATTGTACAGCACTATTTTATTCATGCTGGGATGATAATAACACATTCCCTGATTATAAAGTCCTATCCAAACGGAATTATTTTCCCGGTCGCAATAGATGCTTTGAATACCGTTTCGTACTGTATTACCTGATAATAAAGGAATATCCAGTGTCCGGGTTACAGAGAAATTGTGCATATCAATGACATAGAATCCATCAATAACGGTTCCTACCCATGCATTTCCGCCTTTATCCACGTCCATAGAAGTAAACCATGAATAGTGTCCGAGTTGGATACCTGAAATTTGGTTCCATTTTTTATTATAGACATCATAATAGCCTACTCCACGATCCCACATCAACCAAAAGTCACCATTATCGAGTATCTTCAAAACCACACGGTCATCCGGTTTCAGTTGGTCTTTCAGGAAATCAAGTTGATGCACGAAACGTTTCTTTTCTAAATCGTAGCAACGGATAGCCCCTTTCTGATGAACCATCCAACTGTATTTTCCATGACTTTCTACTCCGAGTAATCCTCCATAGTATTCCATAAACTCATCATTCCTGCAAACCTGTTCGATTGACTTTGTCTCTGCATCGTACATATAGACAGAGGAACCCGGCGTCAGAAACCAACAATGTTTCTCTGAATCAATAATCAGGTCCGCCACTTTATCCTTTAAGCCGAATTGTTGAAATAAAGAATCTACGTTATAGATATACTGTTCGGTAGTCAAATCGAAGACACGCAGGCTCTTGCGTTCTTTCATCCACAAACGTTTGTCGGCATCAATATATTGTTCGGGAATAATATGGTTATATGCTATCGAATATTCGCCATGAATATTGAAAGGGAAATTTGAATAGTTCGCACCATCATACAGGCTTAATAACACAGTACTTCGCACACCGATACGTCCGTCGGGAATGGGGAAAACGCTTTTTACATAGTTATCCGGTAATCCTTCGACAACTCCAATCTGGCGGAATACATAAGGGGATTCTTGCGAGCTAATATAACCCGGATACAATAATCCCATTAGTATGATTAACAAACATATTCGAATTTTCATGGCCATCTTTTTTTGTAGTACTATTATTAAGTACGAACGAAGAATCAAATCCCCTTATCCTACTTTACTATTATTTTCTGAATTTCGAGTTTATCTCCGGCTTGCTCTATCTGTAAACGAAGTACACAAGCTCCTGCGGGAAGAGTGAGTTTACCTATTTCTCTTTCCGTCCATTGTACGGAGCTGGGTAATTGCATGGGTTCTGTCTTTACTTCCGAATCAGAAGCTACGGACAATAAAGAATTTCCTTTTGATTGATAAACAAGATAAACGGTATAATCTCCATTGGTAGGAATACTTACAGTATAATTCATCCATTCTCCATCTTCTATTTGGGTAACGACGTAGTTATCTTCTTCTTTTCGTAGCTCTACTGCTCCGTCAGGTCTGTATTCGTTGCCACGTTTCTTTCCTACATTGTGATAGGTATGCCCTTCGGGATCTTCCGCAAGACAATAATAATCGTAATCGGCAGCCGATATTTCACAAGGTAGCAAATGAATTCCTGATACACGCTTTCCCGTAGAGAAAGAAACGGGATCGCCTGCCATCCAGGGAGTCAATCGCTTGGTCAATGTTCCCCAGCCAGTCCATTCATAAAACCAGTTGGGTGCTATCCCCCAGTTTTCGCAACCGTGATGTTCTATCATATAATCACGGTAACGTTTCAACCAGGTATAGTTGTTCTCCGGCAATCCAGCACGTACTGCATAATGCGCCAATGCCATTTCACGAGTTCCGCCACTACCTGCTACGTCTCCACGTCCGTGAGGAGATACGGCTACGGATTCCCAACGTCCACTACGGCTTTTTATCTGGAGAAATTTTCCGTTCTCAAAGGTAACTTCATTTGAATTCTTACTATAACTTGTCGGTTCCCAAGGCTCTTTTTGCTCTTCATAGGTCTGGACTTTAGAGAGGTTATAACGATAGTTCCATTCCAAACCAAGAAGCAAACGGTTATTGAGACAATTATACAAAGAATCTCCCTGATTCCATGCCATTTCTGCGATAGCTACATAATTGTGGATACCTGCCAATACATGTCCCTGGTCGCGACTCGACTCCTGACATTGACCGTTTGGATAGATATAATACTGTAGCTGTTCATCGTATCCATAATCTGAAATCTTGTTTTCTCTTCCTTCCAATTTATAATCAAGCATGGTTGGTGATTTCTTAATCGGTTCTTTGCTAGTGACCGTCGGTCCTGAAGGATAAGGTAAATCATCCGGTCGATGCTTCATTCCCAATAAATAACGGTAAGCACGGTCATACATTACTTCGTTATCTAAGTAAATCCCCATTGCCATCATTCCACGAGCAGCGAAAAGTCCTTGATTACCAAACCTTGCGGCATCGAAATTAAAAATATTCCAATAGAATGTAACTCCGTTCTTTGAATCATCCCAGTAATTTGCATATTTGGAAGAGAAATCTTCCGTATTGCTATATCCAGGATAGACCAACATATTTTTAAAACGTTGCTGGTCTTCTACTTTCCAACCGGAATAATCACGCATTAATTCGGCGGCATCAATTAAAAGGTAAATCTTTCCGTTATCTAATGGTCCTGTTCCACGACTACTTGTATTGGTATAATAAGAATTAGCATTCAGATATTCGACCGCTTTACGGGCATAAGCCTCATCGCCCGTCAGATGCCAAAGCAATGCTAAGTCATGTGCCCGCCTGCCATCTACTCCGATAGTAGCATTAAAACGTCCTTCTCTGATTTGTTTTCCCCGATTGATAACTTGCGTATTGAGTGAAGAATAGGGAGATTCCTTTAATTTCAGAAAAGTAGAATAATAAGGCTCATGTTTCGCCTTGACCATAGCTTTCATCCGGTCTAAATCACCTTGGGTATAGGTGATTCCGGGATGGATAAAGTTACGTCGTTGCGCTTGCACTCCATTTTGAATATTCCCAATCCATACAATCCCAATAATCCATATAATTTTGTTAATCATAGTGCGATTCGTTTTTTATACAAGTGATAAGCAAAGATAGTATTTAGTAATAAAAAGGAGTTCAAAGTGAATGAAACATTTACTTTGATTAGCATAAACCCGGGAATAAAACTCTTGTATTTATACTCATGGTTCTCTTCCAGACTCCTTAATTCTGATTCCAGTGCAGCTTTGCTCTCATCTATTAATAGATAAGTTATTATCTTCCTATTGCAAAGTTCTTTCCTTCTAATACTAAAGTTACTCTTATCTAATAGAAATCTATAATTGCAAGCTTTGATTATAAAAACGAAAGTTTCATTTATATAATTGCAAGTTCTAATTATATAAATGAAACTTGCATTTATAGTTTATGTTTAACCTAAAGAAAGTTTGATATTAGAAGAAAAGAAGTTTGCACCTAATACAAAGAGATTTTTCCATTCATACTTCATATACCAGATTATGCTATTTGACTGTGATATTCTTTATGTATTCATTCGTGATAAAATCATCTATATTTTTCATCTTCATGCCGTTGATAATCACATTATCGAAGATGATATTCTTGACGGAACGTTCTTTATCAAACCCTTTCAATAGAGATGGATTCTCCCCTACTCCATTATAAATGATATTCCGAAAAATAATATCTTCAATTCCCCGGCCGGGTTGCTTATCATACTTTGAATTGAAACGAACATTAATATGAAACAATCTTCCCTCCTGGATATTCTCTACACGGATATCCTCAAATAATACTTTGCGTACCAAGTTTTTATCACCGCAATCCACTGCCATACAGCCCTGATAAAGAAGATCATCTTCATCATGTTCCAGAATATCGACATTACGGACAGTTATATTCTCAAGAATCTCTCCAACCTTATCGTCCGGGTTACCGTGTCCTCCAATGTTGATCGGATGAGCAATATCCGCCCAAAGGATTGAATTCTGTAAAGTCACGTTACGACTTCCTCCGTAATAGTTCCAGCGATGGGCATAGATGGCAATACAATCATCACTGTTCCGCATAAAAACATTGTCTATTAATACGTCACTGCAACACATCAGATCTATGCCATCACTCCATCCTTTACAACTAAAAGACTTTAAATTATTGATGGTCAACCCTGTAGACTCACCACCAAATACTGTATAGTGATCTGGATTTATAACTGTAATACCGTCAATCCATATATTTTTAGAATGGGTAACTTCTATTCCACGGATCGGATGGTCGAGAATACCACGCCCGACAATGCGTACATTTTCAGCTTTGTCAATCAATAATTTAGCTTTTACAACAGCTCCGGGAGCTAAATAAACAGTAGTATTGGAAGGAATCTGTATCTGTGTGTTCGGCAAATCTTTCGGACGATGGACACCCGGTCCGAAATACATTACTTTGTCACTGCTTTCAGTATAAGTTTCTGTTTCCAAAGGATTAGCAAACAAATGAAGATTATGCAAACGATCACCGTTAAACTCAATCGACAGGCATTGAGGTCTAGTGAGTGTAAAAAAGATAGCATTGTGGTTTACCGTATGTTGTATACCTATTGCTAACGGACGGATTTTCACATCCTGAATGGTGCCATTGTTCTTTTTCACCATCACTTCTACGGGACTGCCTATATCAAACTGTACCATTGAAGCAGATTGTACCCGATCCATATCTACTTGGACTTCATATTCGAATACATCTTTCCATTCACCACCTGCTTCACGTACTTTGACTGTATAATCATCATTATGTGGCATACCAGTGTTCAATCCTTCCGGATAGGTTACTAATTGGGCATTCCCGAATGTCGAAAATGCAATAGCTATTGCTAACAAACATTTTCTTTTACCTGATAAAACTCCTACTATATTCATATCACTAAACTATGTTATATTTTAATTATTCTGTTTATTGAAGTTCTTTCTAAAACTATACTTTCTATTCCACCCAGGTTGGCAAACTGGTAACAGAAACTATAGAAAAAATAACCAATGCAAAAAATCTCCTTTATTGTCTATTACGAACAATAAAGGAGATTTACCTAGAACATTCCAGTTTTTTCTGTCTTCTTATTTTTTACTTTTTACATACGGTTCTGCATATTGAGTCGGCAGTGCTCTCGATATGTCTTTGAAACATTTAGTAAAACTAGTATACAATACACCTTCCTATTCTTTATTATAGCTTTATTCGAACGGAACTGCCAAGTACTAGAATATGAATTGAAAACGTCCCTGTACTACACTAAAGTTTGTGCTTTCGATCTCTTTGATATGCGAGCCGGGGATGAAGTAGCTATAATTCAATTTGACAGCAATGTGTTTATTGATATAGTAATTCAATCCGAAGGAGAGGTCTTTCTGTGTTCCGCCTTTTATTCCGGCATCATTCAGAGAGAGATAATTGAAACGGGCACATAGTTCGAGTGCTTTTCCTTCCGGTCTTCCGGGACAGGCTACTTCTTCGTCATACAGATAATTCTGTCCCAACAATAGCCAGGAACATTGCAGATAAGCTCCTTGTGCCGTATAGTTCTCAAAACCCTTTTCCCGTTTTACATGGGCGCGGATGTATTCACCCTGAAGAAAGAATTTATGATAGTAAATTAGCAGTTCGGTTCCTATTTTAAATTGGGATGCTGCATGATCTACATCTGCTTGTATTAATGTACGATTATCAATCGTGCTCACGCCCGGAGATTTATAAGTAAACGTATTCCTGTTCTCATCTTCGGGAAGCGTGCCGTCCGGTGTACGATGGATAGCTGCTAATCCTATATGTACCAGTTTCGCTTGCTCATAAAGTGGACGGTAAACCAAACGTCCGTCAATGGCATATCCTTGCGATGCGTTTTTCAGGTTGCTCAAATCATTATCGGTAAAGAATCCGCCACACAGATAGTAATATTGGGTACGATAGGAATAGGCTACTCCCATACGTCGGCTATTTGTCAATGCCAGCACAGCTCCCGGAGATTGGTTGAAGCGAAGATCAAATGTACTACAAATCATATCGAGACTGAATGGCTCATAGAATTGTCCTATCTGAATGGAACTATTCTTATAGGAATAGGTGGCAAAAGCATCTTTGATGGCTACTTTGTTTCCGGCATATCCCATTTCCAGTTTCATTCCCCAGTTCTGATAGGTAGCTTTTACACCGATGCGAAGGTCATTAAATTCCGTGCCGTTGCCAAAGTTATTCGGATTCTTCAGATACACTCCTCCATCCATTAATAGACGCCCGGTGATTTTATATTGTATGCCATCGGGCAGATTCTGTGCCGTTATCCGGGAAGTCGTTAGTATTAGAGATAGAAGGAAGGAGAATTTCAAATATAGTCCTATTATTTTCATCGTCCACCTTTTATCAAATTTGTGAAAAAGTAGTTGGCTCCATACCTTCTCCCGTAAATTTTATCCCGTTGCTCATTTCGGCTTCTTTCGCTTTCTTCAGTTGTTTCTCTTTTTTATAGCGCTGTATCAGGTAAATCATGGAGCAGGTGAAAGCAACCGTACAGATCAGTCCTACGTAACCGGATAATATATTATAAAATTCCAACCAGTTTATGTCTGCATGGGCAAATTCTTTGAACATCAAGACAAGTACAGTTCCCGTATATCCGATAAAATCAATGGTCACAATGAAGAAACCGACATTTCCTTTTATCTTGAAACAAGCGATGAAGCGGTCGAAAAAAATGCTTTGAAAACAGAGGTAGGCAATATACAGACAGAGACTTTGGACAAACAGCCAGGTGATTGCATCCAATTGCAGAGAATCATAATTGAAAGATATAAAACTCATGGTGGCTGTCCCAAGTACGACCAATCCCAGCAGGGCAACCAAAACTTTTATGTTACTTTTCACAAAGGCCATCGCTCCGAATAACGCCAGAATTATTAATGTAACGACTGTATCTACCTGCGCAAACATCCATGAGGACTGTCCGTTCATATCAATAATCTTCACCAGGAAATCTTCCTTAATATCTCTAAGCACTACCAACATTAGGTTAGCTACAAACAATAATACAAGAAATGGCATAAAGTCGATGAACAGTTCTTTCCGTTGCTTGCCATTCAGAGTTACACGACTACTTTTTTGTTCTATATCTTGTGCCGTAGGTTGTGGCAAACGGGTTAAGCTATATCCCAAAAGAGCCAATAAAGGAAGTGCAAAAGCACCGATAAGTGCCGGCATCCAAAATTCGCTGACGTTCAATGTATTCATAACGAACAATCCGATGGATTTTGCCGTTCCCGAACTGATAACAATACTGATTCCTAAAAGACTGGCCAAAATATCCGTAGTGCGGCGACCTTCGATAAAACTGAAAATAACTCCCCACATACAGCCCAATGACAATCCATTGAAGAACATGGCAAACATATTATAAGGAGTGGGAAGTGCTCCGAACGCAACCAATGACAATTCCGCTACGGCAATGGAAACGAGTATAAACTTCAGGCGATTCTCTCTCTTCAATTCGGAAATCAACTTGATACCTATAAACTTGGCTATCAGATAACCTGCTATCTGAATGATAGTAACCAGTACTTTATAATCAAAACCGAATGCTTCTATCCCGTCAAAAGTAGCAGCTGTGAAAGGTTTACGCAATGCATAAACCAGTGAGTAAGAAAGAAGGGCTGCTCCACCTGCCCATAGAATAAAGAGGAAATCGGCTAATCTTCTGTTTGAACTTTGTTTCGATATTGCTTCAGTAATCGTTTTCATACGTTTTCGTTTTAATTTCTGGAGCAAAAGTAGAGGAGAATAGCAAGGGAGAAAATGAATTCTAAAGATTCATTTTATTCATTATCAGGTAGAAATGGAAGTAATATTAATGTAACGTTTATGTAACCGTAATTTCTTGGAAATGGAATACAAAAAGGGTTGCACAATCACTAATCCGGTATTGCGCAACCCTTTTTATTCGATTTCTTATTTTTCTTCTTATTGGAAAGTAGGCATCTTGAATCTGTACAATAATCCACCTACCATGGAAGCTACGCGGTCAGGTCTTCCCTGTTCGGAGCCATCGTATGTATCGGTACGGATACCGACTTTAGGTTCGGCATACAGATACAAAGAAGAAGCCACTTTCAGCTTTACCTGCACACCGGCATCCAGTCCCGGCACTGCTCGGAACTTACCGTAACGGCGTACCAGTCCGGCCGTAACTCCCACAAAAGGAACAACATCTATCACATGGTCGGGGCTGTATCCTTTTGCCAATGTGGCCAGACTCATCATATAATCCATACCCAAACCGGCATAATGAAGATTCATCTTCGACGACGTTTTGGCCTTGTACATAATTGTTCCATTTACCCGCCATGCAGATAACGGAGTGTACCATTTACCTATGCTTCCTTTTGCTTCTACACCTGCATTCTTCACCAAATCTTTGTTGGCTACGAGCAAGCTACCCAATCCAAGTGCACCGGAGATGAAGTAACGCTTGTCATCCTGACCAAACACGCTGCGATTGGCTGCTTTTGAATAAGGAACAAAGCGATAGTGGAAACCTGCATTGACTCCTACCATTACGTCTTTCTGCATAAAGCCCAGATTACCTTCAATGAATTTATCTCCATACAAGCGAATCTGCGGTTCAATGTACAAACCGAGAAAATCATTCACATGCCATAATCCCTGTATGCCTGCATTAATACCCAGTTGGAACTTATGGTCTGATTTGGAAGTATAAGCAAGGTTGACACCTACCGAACCTATTAAATCAAAGATACGATCGGAATTATATCCACTCATGGTAGACGTTATGTTCCACAAGTAATCAAGACCACCACTGACGCTGGCATGTCTAAGTTTGCCCGCTTTAACACTTCCCGGAACTACATAGTTCGTAAAGAATCCACCCGTACCCACCAGGCGCAAACCGGAATAAGGGCTCAACCACTTACCGATAGAGACAGAAGCCTGCGGACCTAAAGAACCAAGGTTTTCAAGATTCGTCTTATTCAGGAACATTTGCACACCGATTCCCGAAGTCATAAACAGATTGTCTGCGATGTGATTGCTTGAGAATCCGTTCTTCGGACGTGCCGCACGGTCAATCGTATGATAAGTCAAACCAAAATTCAACTCTCCGAGCTGATCCGTATTGCCACCTACTCCGCGACCTCCTGCATATCTCTTATTATACACATTGAGGCGAGGTTCTATAAATAAATCCACAGAACGGTTGATACGGAAACTTCCTTGCACACCGACTCCTATTCCCGGAGCATACTTGGCGGTTTTATCCACTCCTTTCGTACCTGCCAGGTTAACTCCGGCAATACCGATCAGACTAAATATTCTGTCTTCATCATATCCCCAAAGAACATTATTGATATTCAACAGATAGTCCGCATGCAGATCGACATGTTTAAAGTAGCCGCTTGCACTGCCCGAAGGGGTGTCTGAAAGTCCAACCGTCCCGGACAAACGCAGACCGGAAGAAGGACTGAACCATTTACCGATTCCGGCAGAGAACTGGGGACCTAATCCTTTAATCGTATTCTTGATTCCCGGAACTTTCAGTGTACTGATACCACCGGATAAAGAGATAAACATATGATTCAGGAAGGAACTTTTATCGAAATCATCGAAATGAATCTTAGTTCCCATCGGAGCAGCAGGCATATAGGTCAGACCTACCAGAACCGAACCAGCCATTTTATAGTTTCTCCAACTTTCCGTATACGCAAAACCGTCATTATACCATCCGATCCGCGGTTCTACAAACAAATCCAATGTAGAAGAAAGACGTACATTTCCCTGTAAACCGAGATGAGCGCCGTAATAAAGCTGACCGCCGCCTTTCAAATCCGGATACTTTTCGGAACGATCGCTATTGTCGCCCACCTTAGAATAACCGGCTTCTATACCTGCAATCCCTACTAACTCAAAACAACGGTTTGCATTGTATCCGTATGCCAGGGAGGACATATTCAACAGATAGTCCAGGCTGCCGCCACCCATTTTTATTTTAGAATCGTAGATACTCGACGGCAGATAACCTAAATTCACCCCTATCCGAAGTCCATGAACCGGAGTAATCCACTTTCCCATAAAGAGATGGGCGGTCATTCCCATTCCATCCTGACTATCTCCACTTGTTAACAAGCTGTATGGCCCTATTCCGGCAGAGAAAAAGAGATGTTCATTGAATTTATTGCTCTCGAACTTTTCATTTGCAGGCCGTTTCTGTAACATATATTGCAATGCACCATAATCCTGTGCCTGTAAGGTAACAGCAAGCATCAGGAAGATTGCCACTGCTACATATTTATTGTTGATTCTGAAGATATTCATCGTTTACTCTTGTTGTATATATCATTATTTAATTTTCTGCTCTTCCGGCAGCAAGTCAATAATATCACCGTCCACCTTCGCTACTTCCAATAAGGAAGGATCAAGTTCAAGGGCCTTCTCAATGCTCATAATCGCATCACCTATTTTCTCCAGGCGGTTGGCGGCAATCGCTTTTATATAATATTCGCGGGCGGTCTCTACATCTATGGTAGAAATCTTATCCCATGCTTCCTGATTCTTCTTCATTGCCAGCAGCATCACCACCTCATTGAAAGGGCTGGTAGCCGCCACCTTTTCGAAAGCATCATTATAATAACCGGCCAATGCCTGAACGATGGCCTGCAAATCTTCAGAAACCGCTTCTTCGGGAACCAATGTCAAGACTGAATCCGCTTTTGTATATTTCCCTTCGTGTAGCAAGGCAATAGCCTGATTAGACAATAACTCCGCCGGTGCCGATTTACTGACAAACGGTTCGAGAATACGTGAATCCGGAGTATCTTTCTGTATCGTTGCCACTGCCAGTTCATTGGCTGCATACGTAAAGTTATCATAAAGTTCAAGAGCTTCCCTACAATACTTTTCCCTTTCGTCGGGAGTTTTTGCTGTCGTAATCATACGGTAATATTCGAAACGGGTCAGTTCCTTCGGATTCTTTCTGTAAAGTTCTCTAATCTCGTCGTCCGTCAAAGAACGGAAGATTGAATAACCATAGGTATATTGCACCTTTCTCAATTTAGGCAAATAAGTAGCCGCAAGTTCCTTGTAGAAAGGTTTCGATTTCAAGACCCCATTCAACCGGTAAGGAGTAGCTGTATATTGTTTGATTAAGTCCTCTACTTCTTTAGCCAGTTCCGGCTTGGAGTTTTTTTTCAGCAATTCAGCTACCTCCTTCCAGGAGGCAACCGATGCATCCGATTTCACCTCCAACAGTTTACGTGTTTCCGGGTCCAGTTGTGCCAGTATACGTTCCAGGGCCTTATCCGTACGCAATTTTGCCAGACGAAGATTCGTCGCGTAAGAACCGTCCGGCGAAGCCACCCCCGTAATATGAAAACTCTTCAAAGAGGCATCCGGGTTCGTCTCAATACCACGCAATTCCTGATTCAACCGGTTCAGTTCCACCTGATTTTGTGGATTCTTATCATCCAGGTCGGCTTTACCTACCAGGAAGGTTAAGTTTACCTCACCTTTCGTATCCCGCAACTGCATCACGGGTTTCGGAAGGTATTTCTCGTCCGTCAGGCTGAAAGCGGAGAATTTATACTCCAAGAAGCGAAGCGGGTTGACCGTTCCGCGTGCAATGGAGAAAGAGTCACGATAAATGATATTCCGGTAATTTTCCATCGCCAGATGCACATCTGCACGGTAGTCATGTTGCAGATATTCTATATAGATAGAATCATGGTAAGCAATAATATCCCCCTTGCGTGAAGAAGTAGTTTTCACACGGATGTAATCGTGCAAAGGATCTTTATCCATATCATAATCGTACATTCGATTTTGCGTTGTATTATAAGTATCCCCGTCGAATACAACAGGACGCATCAACAGACGCTTTTTCAGTGTCACATCATAAATGGAAGGCTGCAATACCAAGCGACGATGTGAGTTAAACATCTCCTTAGGCACCGGGACACGAGTTTTCAGATGGAAATAATTACCTTTGATTTCGATGTCCGTAGGTTCCGGAATCACTTTGTCCTTCACTTTGGAAGTAATTGTAACTTCGTCCAGTTCGATGACGGCATCTTTCAATACTACATTCAGAATCTGCTTTCCTGCCACCTTCACTGTTTTGTCTTCATAACCGACACATGTAAACTTCAACGAGCCGTTTTTCTCAACCAAGACACTGTAACGGCCATCCTCGTCGGACATTTCTATACGTTCGTCATTGACCGGATTCAACACATTTACATTCGGAACACTTTTTCCCTGCGGGTTTGTGATATGCCCCTGCACGCGGATCCGTTGGGCGGATACATTCATACCGACGAACATCATCGCCACGAGAAGTATACCTGTTAATCTATCACGTTTCAAATTGATTTTCATTCTCTTTTCTGACTAGCTAATGTTCGTTATCGAATAATATAAACAAAGGATACCCCCAGTTTGACAGGTGCAATGGTGGTCTTACTATCGTTGACCGCACCCGGTTTCGGAGTACCCTTATCATACTTAAACTGACGGTAGCGCAACACACCCACTCCGGCAGTTGCTTCGATGTTCCAATGATCGCCCAGCACCCATGCGTATCCATAGGTCAAACCGGCGGCGTATGCATCGCCTTTGTGATGCACATCTTTTACCATCATATCAAAATTATTCACGAAAGCGGTGATTCCAAGAAAATGACTCACCATCGGACGATTTAGCCAGTAACGAACTTCAGGCTGAAAATGCGTGAAAGTCGTTTTAAAGTTGTCTGTACTGATTGGGTTCGCAGCAATCCCCATGTTCAAGGAGACATGACTACCCAATACAAATTCTGCTTCTACATTCGGACTGGCGGTCAGCCAACCCAATGCATTTGTCTTTACAGCCACCCGTTGTGCGTGCACATGTACACCACAACATAATAACAGAAATGATAACGCAGCTATTACCCTGCGACCATTTCTCATCACATATACCATCATTTATTTCCCACTAAATATTTCCCACTAAATATTTACCCACAAAAAAAGGGCTTACTGTCCATTTTATATACTACTTGGACAGAAAGCCACAAAATTAGAAAAAATATAGTATTAAAAACGTTTAAACACGCTTTTTTTGTTTTTTATTGCAACAATTTCCATCTTAGGCCATAATATACCATACTACGGATAAGATATACAATTTTTCTTTATTACCAATGAAACATCAGATACGCAACAACATAGGCTCCGACGAAGCATCGGATTTTATCTTCTTATCGCCGATAACAACCGTACAGGGAGCAGAAGAAATAATATACCATTTCCCTTCTTTCTTTTCGAGCAATACATTAGCGGCATTGTCGGTCTGAATCATTACCCCGGGTGCAACCAATTGGGTCCCATTCCCTAAAAACAACGTCCGGTTTCCTGCATATTCATTGCTGATAACAGCATAATCCGCTTTCACTTTCATTCCTTGATAAATAGCGGTTTGTGCAGCATCAGATAGAGAGAAGATATGATCTATACGTCCGTTTTTGCTTTTCACACAGATACCGGCAAAGTCTTCCAAACCTGCTCCTTCTGCATCAAAGTAAGAGACGGACTGAATAGCAGACGGTTCCTTTTTCGTACTCGGTTCATATATCGAGACAAAAGGACGATTCCAAGCTTCTCCATGCTGACGGGCAACAAATGTCAGCGTCGGCTGCTCCTTTATATTATAGGGCATATTCGGTGTACGGCTTAGCCCTTCGGTCATTGGCGCCAAAGCCGTAAAGACTTCACGATCCGGTTCGCCTTTCATCCAAAGATTCATGTATATATCATCGCCGTCCTTATCTTTCATATCTATGGTGAAAGTTGCCTTGACATCCTTATTGGTTGCAGCCACTTTCTTATCATATAAATAGGAATAAGCGTAAAGATGTGCGCCTGCAAAGGCGAGTTCTTCCGTAGACTGGAGATTCAGGTCGCTGCCATCTGCTGCCGTCAATGTCAAAGTCTGTCCAAGGTTGTGATAGAAGTAATCGTGCATCTTATCGCCTCCTTTCTCTTTCCGGCTGCGGAATACATCGACATAATACCCCGTCTCCGCCCCGGTAGTGACAATACTCATCATACGGGTCTGATCCGCCCTGCTTTCCGGTTCACGAAAATAAAGGTTACTGTAAGTAACGGACGTAAATGCTTTGCCCGGTTCCGCTGATGCCGGGAAACAGGAAAGCAAATCAAAAGAATGATTACTTTTCATCACCGGATAGCTCGATATTCCATCCACACAAACTGTATTATGACTGGGGAATTGAGAATAATATTCCGCATAATCCAGTCCGCTATACAGGAAAAGCCCGATACCTGCATCCGGCCCCAGTACGTATCCTTTTCCATAAAGTTCCATCGAAATGCCGTTAGCGTGCATGTGGTTCCCTTCACTGCCATTCAACGAAATCATCAAACTGTTGCGCGGATGCATACCGTTGCGCTGTACCAGCCATGACACATTGGGAGCATAAAACAAAGGAGAAACATAATCTTCTATCTTTCCCGGCTGCACTTTGGGATTTAGCGCCAGCGGTTTATCTTCAAAGAAAGAATTGACAGATACACGCACATTCTTCTTTTCTGTTTTATCATTTCCCAAATCCGGGTTCAGGCATTTCAATAAAGCCGTGAAATAGTTTTCCTGTTCTTTCTTCCCGTTCGCCTGTGCATTCTGTATCATACGGATAAAGAAGTTCGTACTCAAATATCCCGGATGCGTATCTCCAAAGCCACAAATCATACGGTTGGGAAACAGATATTGGGGAGTGGTTGCTACCGCTTTCGACAATACAGGCATTGCTTTCACCAAATCATATTGCAGATTCGTATCAAACTGATTCACAAAATTGGCATAATCATTGATTACCACACTGCTATATCCCGGACATTCTGCCCAAATTCCCGTATTTATATCGAAACCATAATCTGCCAATTGCGTCAGACTCCATTGGCGGATGCTGGAACGGTTCATCACATAGTCGATATAATATTCACGTCCTTTTCCGTCGGCATATTCTTTATTGTCTTCCAATACCAATCCGACATTCATAATAAACCGTGCCTGTAGCAAATTCCAGTTGTTATGAGGTACACCGTTCGCTATGATATTATCCGCCCATTTCTTAAAAGCTCCGGCGTAGATTTCCATTTTATCCGGGTAATTGGCCTTTAGATAATTATATAGAAAATCGTATAAAGGGACAGCGATATGGAGTGCGTCTTCATGGATGACTTCGTTTCACCACCTGCATGGTCGAACGTTTCACCTTTCACATATACTTCCGTGGCATGAGACTTCCAGTACATTGCCAAACGAGACAGCAACCACGCCGGTTGAGCATCCGTCAGGTTCGTATATACTTCCGTCCGTTCCTTCAATTTATTGAAAACATCTTTCGCCCATTCTTCTTTTTTAATCAGCTTCCATGTTTCCTGCTTTCCCGCCGGAGTAGTCAGTACCCGCGGATGTGTCTGCGGCATCTTTTCCGGCAAAGGAATCTCTTGTCCGGATGCGCTGTTCAGAAAGGATAGAAAACATAGTCCAAGTAAAATTCGTCTCATACTTCAATTTTCTTTTTTTAGGTTTGATACCTATTAAATACGAAGATAGAGATTTATTTACCTAAATCCTCCGTCAAAGAACAATTTTATTTGTACGAGACTACGCTGTTATTTCAAACAAAGAATTATATTTGCAAAAAACCGACTAACAATTCTGATACTTATGAAAATTTTATCTATCCATGATTTGGCAACAATCAGGAAGAGAGCAGAGCACAATCTTTCATTGCGCGAAGAAAGTAATGAAAAGGTGACTGAAAAGTGTTACGGACTGGCATCCGGTGCGCAACATCTTCAGATTCTGATCTGCGGTGGTACAGGCTGTAAGGCATCTTCCAGCCAGGGTATTACAGACAATCTTCTAAAAGCCATCCAAAAGAACGAAATCACCGACAAAGTAGAAGTCATCACCGTAGGCTGTTTCGGCTTCTGTGAAAAAGGTCCTATCGTGAAAATTATCCCCGATAATACCTTTTACACCCAAGTCACTCCCGAAGATGCGGAAGAAATCATCAACGAGCATATCATCGGAGGACGAAGAATCGAACGGTTGCTGTATGTAGATCCCAAAACGGAACATACCGTCAGCGACTCCAAGCACATGGATTTCTACCGGAAACAACTCCGCATCGCATTGCGTAACTGTGGTTTTATCGATCCCGAAAATATTGAAGAGTATATCGCCGTGCATTCATGGACCGTTCCATTATGGAGGGCGACCCACATTCGATTGTAGAAGCGATGTGTGTCTGCGGTTATTCCATTGGTTCCACTAAAGGATTAGTATATATCCGTGCCGAATATCCGTTAGCTATCAACCGACTGAAAACAGCTATCAATCAGGCACGCGAATACGGATTACTAGGAGATCATATCTTAGGAACAGATTTCAGTTTCGACATAGAAATACGATACGGAGCCGGAGCTTTTGTCTGCGGAGAAGAAACTGCCCTTATTCATTCGATGGAAGGAAAACGGGGAGAGCCGACTCTGAAACCTCCCTTCCCTGCCGAATCCGGTTATCTGGGAAAACCAACCAATGTAAATAATGTGGAAACGCTTGCCAATATTCCCATTATTCTAACCAAAGGAGCCGACTGGTTTGCAACGATTGGCACAGAACGTTCCAAAGGAACCAAAGTGTTTGCTCTTGCCGGAAAGATTAATAATGTCGGACTGATCGAAGTGCCGATGGGAACTACTCTTCGGGAAGTAATCTACGAAATCGGAGGAGGCATCAAAGGCGGAAAGAAGTTCAAAGCTGTACAAACAGGAGGACCGTCAGGCGGCTGTCTGACAGAAAAACATCTGGACACTCCCATTGACTTTGACAACCTTCTCTCGGCCGGTTCCATGATGGGTTCAGGAGGGATGATTGTCATGGATGAGGACGACTGCATGGTATCCGTAGCCCGCTTTTATCTGGATTTTACAGTGGAAGAGTCCTGCGGGAAATGCACACCTTGCCGCATTGGAAACAAACGTCTGTTGGAACTACTGAACAAGATTACAGAAGGAAAAGGCACAGAAAAAGACCTGGACACACTTGCCACTTTGGGACAAGTCATCAAAGATACGGCCCTCTGCGGACTGGGACAAACCTCTCCGAATCCCGTTTTATCCACATTGGATAACTTCTACGATGAATATATGGAGCACGTGCGGGATAAGACTTGTCGCGCCAAGCAATGTAAATCACTATTAACATATACCATCAGTCCGGAACGTTGCATTGGTTGTCATCTATGCGCCAAAAACTGTCCGGCGGATGCTATCAGCGGACTGGTGCGTAAGCCACATGTCATTGCTCCCGATAAATGTATCAAATGCGGCATGTGTATGGCACGCTGCAAATTCAACGCTATTCTTGTCTGCTAAAATCTTATTTACTATGGAAGAAAAACAAATTACTCTCCAGATAGACGGTCATTTCATCACTGTGCCCGAGGGAAGCACTATTCTTGAAGCCGCTATCAAAATCGGTATCAATATACCTACGCTGTGTCATATCGACCTGAAAGGAACCTGTATAAAAAATAATCCGGCTTCCTGCCGTATTTGTGTGGTTGAAGTGATGGGACGGCGCAACCTGGCTCCTGCCTGCGCTACCCGTTGCACGGAGGGCATGGTAGTAAAAACCAGTACCCTGCGCGTAATGAACGCTCGCAAAGTGGTGGCTGAACTGATCCTTTCGGATCACCCCAATGACTGCCTCACTTGCCCTAAATGCGGCAACTGCGAGCTCCAAACGTTAGCACTGCGTTTCAACATTCGCGAAATGCCTTTCAATGGCGGTGAGCTGTCCCCCCGCAAACGGGAAATTACCGCTTCTATCGTCCGTAATATGGATAAATGCATTTTCTGTCGCCGTTGTGAAAGTGTTTGCAATGATGTACAGACGGTCGGAGCATTGGGTGCCATCCGTCGCGGATTCAATACAACCATCGCTCCTGCCTTTGACCGAATGATGACGGAAAGTGAATGTACTTACTGCGGTCAGTGCGTGGCTGTCTGTCCCGTAGGCGCATTAACAGAACGTGACTACACCAACCGTCTGCTCGACGATCTGGCTAATCCGGACAAAGTAGTGATTGTGCAGACCGCACCTGCCGTACGGGCGGCCCTAGGTGAAGAATTCGGATTTCCTCCCGGCACTCTGGTAACCGGGAAAATGGTGTATGCACTTCGCGAACTGGGATTCGACTATGTATTCGATACTGATTTTGCCGCCGACCTCACCATCATGGAAGAAGGATCGGAAATACTAAACCGCCTGACACGTTATCTCAACGGAGATAAATCCGTACGATTACCTATCCTGACTTCCTGCTGTCCGGCATGGGTCAACTTCTTCGAACATCATTTCCCGGACATGCTGGACATTCCGTCCACCGCCCGCTCCCCACAACAGATGTTCGGTTCCATTGCCAAATCCTATTGGGCGGAGAAAATGGGCATACCCAGAGAAAAACTGGTTGTCGTATCTATCATGCCTTGTCTGGCTAAAAAGTACGAATGTGCACGTGATGAATTCAAAGTGAACGGTATCCCCGATGTGGATTATTCTATCTCTACCCGTGAACTGGCACGACTAATTAAACGTGCCAATATCGGGTTCCCTCTCGTACTGGACAGCCCATTCGACAACCCGATGGGTGAATCGACAGGTGCCGGTGTCATTTTCGGAACAACAGGTGGTGTAATGGAAGCCGCCCTCCGTTCTGTCTATGAAATCTATACCGGAGAACCTTTGAAAAATGTAAATTTCGAACAGGTACGCGGACTAAATGGCGTCCGTCGTGCTACCATTAACCTAAACGGATTTGAATTAAAAGTAGGCATCGCACACGGACTAGGCAACGCTCGTCATCTACTGGAAGATATACGGAACGGACATAACGAATATCATGTAATCGAAATTATGGCTTGCCCCGGAGGCTGTATCGGTGGCGGCGGGCAGCCTTTGCATCACGGCAACTCGGAAATACTCTATGCACGCGCCAACGCACTTTACCGTGAAGACGCCAACAAACCTTTGCGCAAATCGCACGAGAATCCGTATATCAAGACATTATACGAGGATTATCTCGGCAAACCGCTAGGTGAGAAATCGGAAACTCTCCTGCATACGCATTATTTCAACAAAGCGATTGATTAACTTTTAAATGAAGAGTATTATGTCAGATATCAAACTAGCCTGTGACATGGCAGAGCAAATCAAAACGATCTGCGACAAGCATGGAAACAAACCGGGCGAACTTATCAATATTTTGCATGAGGCACAGCATTTGCAAGGGTATCTACCCGAGGAAACGCAACGGATTATCGCTTCCAAACTTGGAATTCCCGTATCGAAAGTGTATGGTGTCGTCACTTTCTATACTTTCTTTACCATGACTCCCAAAGGAAAACATCCCATCTCTGTTTGCATGGGTACAGCTTGTTATGTACGTGGTTCAGAAAAACTGCTGGAAGAGTTCAAACGTGTATTAGGTATCGAAGTCGGTGACACTACCCCGGACGGAAAGTTCTCATTAGACTGTCTGCGTTGTGTAGGCGCCTGCGGACTGGCTCCGGTAGTGATGATCGGCGAGAAGGTATATGGTCGATTACAACCGGTAGATGTAAAGAAGATTATTGAAGAATTGGAATAACCGAATTCCCGAAAACAATATAAAACAAACGGCTGCCTTGATAAGTCGATTCGAACCCCGGGTACCTCGCAGTACAACGGTTTTCAAGACCGCCGCAATCGACCACTCTGCCACCTCTCCAAAACTTCTTTATCAGAAGTGCCTTTCGTTAAAAGCGGTGCAAAGGTACGAATATATTTTAAACTTACAAGAGTTTTCACAAAAAAAAATCACGAACATCATTTCCAAAGAATAGCAATATCTAGGTATTTTATGTTGAAAAACATAAAATAGAGCATATTTATGCTGATTATATGAAAAAACGTTGTAACTTTGTGCGCTCTAAAGAAAAGGATAACTACAACTTCTAATTTTATCATTTATGGAATTAAATAAGATCTTTAAAGACGGTCTTTGGAGCACTGAAATCAATGTCAGAGATTTCGTAAGTCATAACATCACTCCGTATTACGGAGATGCTTCTTTCCTCGAAGGACCTACCGAACGCACAAAAGCTGTATGGAACCGCTGCCTCGAAGCACTGGCAGAAGAAAGAGCCAATAACGGAGTACGCTCACTGGATAATGTCACCGTCTCAACCATCACTTCTCATAAAGCCGGATATATCGACAAAGAAAACGAACTGATCGTCGGTCTGCAGACAGACGAACTTCTGAAACGTGCCATCAAGCCTTTCGGAGGTATCAATGTGGTAAGCAAAGCCTGCCACGAAAACGGCGTGGAAGTGGACGACCGCGTAAAAGATATATTCACTCACTACCGCAAGACGCACAACGACGGAGTATTTGACGTATATACCGAAGAAATCCGTTCGTTCCGTTCTCTGGGATTCCTCACCGGACTTCCTGACAACTATGCCCGCGGACGTATCATCGGCGACTACCGCCGTATGGCTCTCTATGGTATCGACCGACTGATTGAGGCAAAAAAAGAAGATTTGCGTAACCTTACCGGTCCGATGACCGAAGCCCGCATCCGCCTGCGCGAAGAAGTGGCAGAGCAAATCAAAGCATTAAAAGACATGAAGGTAATGGGCGAATACTACGGACTCGACTTGAGCCGTCCTGCCTACACCGCACAAGAAGCAGTACAATGGGTATACATGGCTTACCTTGCTGCCGTAAAAGAACAAGACGGTGCTGCTATGTCACTAGGTAACGTCTCTTCGTTCCTCGACATTTATATGGAATATGAATTGAGCAAAGGAACCATCACAGAATCTTTCGCACAGGAGCTGATCGACCAGTTTGTCATCAAACTGCGTATGGTGCGTCACCTGCGTATGCAATCTTACAACGACATCTTTGCCGGCGACCCGACATGGGTAACCGAATCCCTGGGTGGACGCCTCAACGACGGACGTACCAAGGTGACAAAGACTTCTTTCCGCTTCCTGCAAACACTCTACAACCTCGGCCCTTCACCGGAACCGAACCTGACTGTATTGTGGAGCCCGGAACTGCCGGAAGGATTCAAAGAATTCTGCGCAAAAGTATCTATCGACACTTCTTCCATCCAATATGAAAACGACGACCTGATGCGTGAAGTGCGCCAGTCTGACGATTACGGAATCGCATGCTGCGTATCTTATCAGGAAATCGGAAAACAAATCCAATTCTTCGGCGCACGTTGCAACCTGGCAAAAGCCCTGTTGCTTGCCATCAACGGCGGACGTTGCGAAAACACCGGTACGGTAATGGTGAAAAACATCCCCGTACTGACAAGTGATGTCCTCAACTTCGAAGAAGTAATGAGCAACTACAAGAAGGTATTGACAGAAATCGCCCGTGTTTACAACGAAGCGATGAACATCATCCATTATATGCATGATAAGTATTACTACGAAAAAGCCCAAATGGCTCTTGTAGATACCAACCCACGCATCAATCTTGCTTACGGTGTAGCCGGACTTTCTATCGCCCTCGATTCACTGTCGGCCATCAAATATGCCAAAGTGACTGCACGCCGCAACGACATCGGTCTGACAGAAGGTTTCGATATTCAAGGTGAGTTCCCTTGCTTCGGTAATGACAACGACAAGGTAGACCACCTGGGTGTTGACCTGGTCTATTTCTTCAGCGAAGAATTGAAGAAACTTCCGGTTTACAAAAATGCCCGTCCTACTCTGTCTTTGCTCACCATCACTTCCAACGTGATGTATGGCAAGAAGACAGGTGCTACTCCCGACGGACGCGCCAAAGGTGTCGCTTTTGCTCCGGGAGCCAACCC
>PPYE01483102.1_pt1 | contig 24153 bp, 19 predicted proteins | sample 1559881 | NCBI WGS metagenome assembly PPYE01 (sample SAMN08240022, study PRJNA423297) | Human gut metagenome, whole genome shotgun sequencing project. | reverse complement strand
GGAGTGGGCTGGGGTGCTGCGGACGGTGTGACCGCGGGGCTCCTGCCGTACTCCCGGTCCCGGTAGCTGCGGAACCGATCCTCCTCGGCCTGGGCTTCCGCCTGGCGGGCGGCCTCGCGCTCAGCCTGGCGGCGCTGGACCTCCTCCAGCATGGCGCGGCGCTCCGCGGCGGTGTACCGCGGGCGGCTCGTCGGGATGATGCCGCCGCTGCGGGTGGCATCACTGCGCCCGGGCGCGGGCTGCTGCGGTGCGCCGGGCTGCTTTTCCGGTGCAGGGGCCGCCGGGGCGGCGGGCGCCTTGCCGGTCTGCATGGCGGCAAGGGCGGCCTCGATTTCGGCGCGGGAGGCGCCCTTCTCCGCCATGGCGCGGGCGACCTCGAGCATCTCCCTGGTGATGTGCGGGATAATTAAGGTCTCGGAGCGCTCCTCGCCCCGGCGCTTATTCGGGTTTTGTTGAATTGGCAAGGCGCTGCTCCTCCTCTCTCATAAAGCGGATGCGTTCGGTGCGGTGGCTGATGAGGTCGAGCCATTCGGGGATGGAGCTGACGATCAGCAGCGCACAGCAGGCCGCGCACTCATACGGGCTGAACACGCGGAACACATAGGTCATGATGCCCAGCGCCGCGCCGTAGATGATGCGGCTCATGCGGCGGTCCGGCATCGTGACCGGCTCACAGATCAGGAACAGGCCGGTGAACAGTGCCGTGCCGGACAGGACGACATATTTTTCCAGATAGAAGCGCTGGCGGATATATTCCCACGGCAGGCTGAAGGTCGGCAGCTCGTTCAGATTCGGGAAGAACCACGGCAGGCCGATGACAAAGATAAAGAACGGAATAACGACAGAAAGCTTGATGTGCCCGCGCACAAGCAGGAACAGCCCGCAGGCCATCACGACCAGCGCTGCGCTGGTGCCCATGGCGGCGGAGACGTTGCCGGTCAGCAGGTTCATCGTGCTGGCACTGGGCAGACCGCCATCCCGCAGAGTGGCGTTCATGCCCTCGACGAGAGTGGTGTTCACGCTGCCGAACAGCGGCAGCTGCGTGCCGGGAATGGGGTACGAAAAGACGTCCTGCGGCCACGAGATACCGGCCACGACGACGCCGACGGCGGCGGGATGGAACGGATAGTGACCCTCGCCGCCGAACGCCTCCTTGACGAGCACGGCGACGATGACGGCGGAAATGACGATGGGATACGAGATGCTGGCAGGCATCAGCAGCGCGATGAGCGCGGCAAAGCACTCACTGGACGGCTCATGGGACTGGTAGCCCGTGCCGTGCAGCGGGGCCAGGGCACAGTCGCACAGGTAGGCGGTCAGCAGTGCGGCCAGCAGCAAAAGCACCGGGCGCGCACCGTAGTAATACCACGACATGCCGATCAGCGGGACTGTGCACCACAGCAGGTCACTGTAGTAGCTGTAGTTCGCGCTGCGTTCAACTTTTTTACGATTGGGCATAGGGAAAAAGCTCCTTTACTTGCTGTGCAGGACGTTTACCACAGCGGCAGGGTCCATGGCATGGAACAGCGCGCTTCCGGCCACGAGCCAGTCGACCCCGGCAGCGATGCACAGGGGGCCGGTCTCGGTGTTGATGCCGCCGTCCACCTCGATCAGGGTATCACAGCCGCGGCGGGTGCGCTCGGCACAGATGGCGGCAATGCGCGTGGGGGTGGTGGGGAGGAACTTCTGCCCGCCGAAACCGGGCTCCACGCTCATGACCAGGATCAGATCGACAACGCCCAGATACGGGAAAACAGCTTCCACCGACGTGCCGGGGCGGATGCTGATGCCGACCTGGCAGCCCGCAGCGCGGATAGCGGCGATGACCTCCTCTGCCGTGTCCGGCACAGCTTCGAGGTGGAAGGTGATGAGGCTGGCTCCTGCCCTGGCAAAGTCGGCGGCGTAGCGGGCCGGGTCACTGATCATCAGGTGGACGTCGTAGTAGACGTCGGGCATAGCGGCATGCAGGCATTTCAGCACCGGCGCGCCGTAGCTGATATTGGGTACAAAGTGCCCGTCCATCACGTCAAAGTGCATCAGGTCGACACCGGCCTCCAACAGGCGGGTGCAGTCATGTTTCAGGTTGGCAAAATCAGCCGACAGGATCGATGCGGCAATTTTCGTCATAATGTATATACTCCCTTGTTAGTCCCTCTTTGTTGTACGTAGTATGTGCAGTGTGCACATATAAAACTATTATAGCCCATTGCGCCCCAAAAAGCAAGAAGCCCGCAGACCGGGTGTCCCGGTTTGCGGGCTGGGAGCGTCTTGCCTCCCTCTGCGAGGGAGGTGGCCCGTAGGGCCGGAGGGAGAGAACCTTGCCATGGCCCGAAATATTTCGGACAGCGGCAAAGTTCTCTCCCCCACCGCCTGCGGGCGGAGCCCCCTCGCAGAGGGGGCCAAGGAGTTTTGTGACAAACGGGGGATCCTCCCCGAGGGGGAAGGCTTATTTCTTTTCACTGTGCCAATGATGCACGGTCTGCAGCTGGAACTCAAAGTCGCGGGCATCCTTGGCAAGCTGGCTCGAGAGGATGATGCCCGAGATAAACAGCAGCAGCGCCGCCACCAGCACAAAGCAGCAGACGATCAAAGTCGGGAAGCGCGGCACAAGGCCGGTCCGGAAATACTCGCCCAGCACCGGGATCATAAAGCCGATGCCGAACACGGCCAGGATCGCGGCCAGAATGCCGAAAAAGCTGAACGGGCGGTAGTTCTTGAACAGCCGCGCAATCGTGCCCAATACTTTAAAGCCGTCGGAGTAGGTGTTCAGCTTGCTCTCCGACCCTTCCGGACGGTCACGGTAGTCAATGACAACATTCTCGACCTGCATGTTGCGCTGCAGGGCGTGGATCGTCATCTCGGTCTCGATCTCAAACCCGCGGGACAGCACGGGATAGGTCTTGACGAACTGGTAGCTGAACGCGCGGTAGCCGGTCATGATGTCCTTGATCTTGCCGCCAAACAAATGATTTGTGAAGAACCGCACCAGATCGTTGCCGAAGTTGTGGAACGGGCGCTTGTTCTGGGTGTAGTAGGTGCTGGACAGGCGGTCACCGACGACCATGTCGGCCTGGCGCCCGGTCACGGCAGCGACCATCTCGGGCGCGGCCTCCGCGGGGTAGGTGTCGTCGCCGTCCACGAGAATGTACGCCTCTGCGTCGATCTCGCGGAACATGCGGCGCATGACATTGCCTTTGCCCTGCTGGTACTCATGGCGGACAACGGCCCCGGCTCCGGCGGCCAGCTCGGCAGTGCCGTCGGTGGAATTGTTGTCGTAGACGTAGACGGTGGCGTCGGGCAGGACGCGGCGGAAATCCGAGACGACCTTCTCGACAGTCTTGGACTCGTTGTAGCAGGGGATCAGAACGGCGATTTTATCCATAATAACAGGACCTCCGGGCGGATTTTACATCCAGAATTGAACAAGGCGGCTGACGGTGTAATAAAGGGAAGGATTCATGCCCTGCAGATACGGCTCCATGGCAAAGAGCGTGCAGAAGCGGTAGACGGCGGTATATGCCACAGCGGCGGCCATGACGGTGTGCAGTGCGGGCAGCGCCGCAGCGGCAGTGCCCTCCCCCAGAGCTGCGCGGCGGGAGAGCGCACCCTCGGCGCAGAACCAGCACAGCGCCGCACCAAGCAGCAGCACGGGGCTGTAATCCATTAGATAACGGTAGAGCACCCCGGCCATCTCGCAGTCAACGACGGTCATGACGACCATGGCGGCCAGGCTGCCGTAGACCACACAGGCGGTGACACGGCGGCGGTGCAGACAGTGGCGGAACGCGGGAAGCAGCAGCAGCGCCAGCACCCACAGGTACGGCGTGGCGGCCAGAATGCCGCCCGTGAACTTCTCGCTGATCGTGCGGATGACGGCGTTCGTCTGGACGTCGGTCTCCCGCAGGAACGGGAAAACACCCTGCCAGCTGGGCAGCTCGAACAGACTCGTGAACACAGCCGGGCCGATGCGCACGGCGTTGAAGCCGCGCTGGGTCATATCGTTGCCGGTCAGGTTGTAGTTGGCGCCAAAGTCAAAGGGCGAGCCGAACCGCGCAGCGTTGTACCACATGAGCCCGGCAGCGACCAGCACCACCGGCAACAGGAACGCGGCGGCCTCCCCTGCCCCGGCGCGGCTGCGCAGCCGCTTCTGCCCGATGTACCGCGGCCAGAAGATGGGCACGGCCAAAAACGCAAACAGCTCCATCTGGGGGCGGCACCCGGCGACGAGCGCCACGCAGAGGCTGCCGAAGACGAGATTGACGACCAGCGCACCGCGCTTTTCCACCGGCGTGCTGGCGGCGGAGAGCCAGAGCCAAAGCCCCAGCATCAGCAGCGCCGCACCGCAGAGGATGGCATATTCATAAATGTAGGGGCGCAGCAACAGATAGTAGAACTGACTGCCCAGCGCTACGGCGGCCACGGCCAGCAGGTACGCTGCGGTGGACGCCTGCGGGAAGCACCGGCGCACGGCCTGCCCGACGACGCCGAAGCAGGCGGCGAGGAAGATCAGCCCCAGCAGGACCATGCAGGGCGCATAGGCCAGGTTCTGGATGCCGGTCAGTGCCTCAAACGGCAGCTGGAACAAAAGACACGGTACAATGCCAAAATAGACGTAGTAGCGCCCATTGTAAAAGGCGTGGTCCCAGTGGATGTCGTTGATTTGCGCGGCGTCGCGCGCCCCGGCATCGTAGGGGTTGTCCAGCGCCAGCAGCTCGGCGGGCGGGTCGGCCTCCAGGTCAAGGCGCCCGTTCAGCAGGCTGTGCGCCAGCGCGCCGTACTGCTGGTAGACGAAGCTGACCGTGCTCTCCCCGTCCCAGAACGCGGTGTTGTAATCTTTTGTGGCAAGGCCGGTGTTGCTCGGCTCCCAGAACGGGATGACCACGACGAAGGCAGCCAGCACAAGGCCCAGCACGGCGGCTGCGGCGCGGTCACAGACGTTGCCCGCCAGCCAGCGGCGGTGCCACAGCCCGCTGGCCGGGCGCAGGCCGTAGACGGCCAGCAGCGCCAGAAATATCGCGCAGAAGCGCAAAATCGAGAAATCCAGCGCGCGCGGCGCGTTGGCCGTGATGCCGCGGAAGGTCAGCGCCACCGGGAACTGCGCGTAGGTGGAGCTGTACCCGGCAGCGGTCAGCGTCAGCATCCCGACGGAGCCGGTCAGGTCCAGGCTGATGACCTGGGTGCGCGGGGCCTGCAGCCCCACCTGCCAGCTGCCGAAGCGGGTCAGCTCGGTGTTGGCGGCGTCGGTGCCCTCAATGGTGAAGATCACGGCGCTGTCGGCGTGGAGCGGCTCGGTGTCGTCGCTGACCAGACCGTCAAACTGCAGGTTGTAGATGGGCTGGTCAATGTCGAGGAACCGCAGATAGGTGCGGCCCTCGTCGAGCGAGATCGTGCCGACGCCGCGCCCGACGTTGATGTTGTCGTCAAGGTAATCGACGAGCTGAAACGGCGTGTAGCTGTGGGTGTTGAAGTAGGCCACATTGCCGACGAACACCTCCAGCCCCAGCGCCGTGACGGCCAGCAGCGGGACGACGGCCTTTAACCCTTTGCGCCCGAGGCTGCGCAGCCCGGCGGTGACAAGCCCCGCCCAGCCGGTCATGGCGGTGAGGGCGACGAGCCGGAACGCGTGGAAGCCGACGGTCAGCCCGGGGCGGTGGTAGGCGCACAGAGCGAACACCCAGACGGCCAGCCAGAGCCCGGCGGCCCAGGCAGCGTCGCGGCGTGAAACCCTGCGGTGGGATACTACCGCAGGAACCGCACCGAAGATGCCGGAGACGAGCACGGTGAGGAGCAGGGTGATTATAATAAACATAAGAATAATGCTCCTCCTTTTGTGGGATAGGTGATGTGGCAGCGGGAAATGGCCAGAGCCCTTCCGGTCATCGCTGGCGCTCGACCACCTCCCCTGAAAAGGGAGGCTTTTTTCGGGCGTACGCCCGTGAAAGGTGCCCCACAGGGTGGGGAGCTGGCCGAGCTTGCGAGGCCTGAGGGGCCTTACCCTGCGGGAGCTGCCGCTTCACTGCTTTGCATACTTCTCCATCTCGTGCAGCCAGAACTCGGCGGTCTTGTCCCAGCTGTACTTTTTCAGGACCTCGTCGGGCGCGGCCACGGGCTGGGCGGCCAGCGCGTCAAGATCCACATCATAATCATACGGGTCAAAATACCGCGCCGTATCGCCGTACAGCTCGGGCAGGCAGGTGGCGTTGGCCAGCGCGACCGGCGCGCCCAGGGCCAGCGCCTCCAGCGGCGGGATGCCAAAGCCCTCGAACACGGCGGGGTGCAAAAACAGCTTGCAGTGCTTCATCAGCGCGGCGTTCTCGGCATCGGACACATAGCCCGGGTAGAACACATTGTGGGTGTCCTTCGCCTCGGCGTCGTCGCCAAAGGCACGCAGGTCCTTGCCGCCCGCGACGACAAACGTTTTGTCGGGGCTGCGGCGGGCGACCTCTCGGATCCACTTGAAGTTTTTATGCTTTGCCAGACTGCCGAGGGCGTAGAAGTACTCCCCTTTTTTGATGCCGGGCATCTTGTCAAAAATGCTCTCGTCGGGGGTTACGTTCTTCATGTGCTCCCAGCCGTTGTAGGTGATGCCGATCTTGTCCAGCGGGATGCCGAGCTTCTCGCTGATGAGGTGCCGCTGGTTGTCGCTGACCGTGAACACCCGCTGGGCGAACCATTTGGTGGACAGGCAGTGTACCCAGAACTTGAAGCGGAAAAAGCCCTTGTCGGTATCCATGACCAGCGGGCGGATGTCGTGCAGCACCACGACGCTGCGGCGGGTCAGCAGCATATCGCTGGCAAGGCCCAGGTAAAACGCATGGGTGCGGCGCAGGTAGGCGGGCAGCACGACCAGATTGTAAAAATACGGGATGGACTTGAGCGGCACCAGCCGGATGTTTTTCAGCTCCGGCAGATGGATGGGCCGCCCGTCGTCGCGGTAGGCAATGCGGACGTCCAGGCCGGTGCCCTCGATCAGCTTGTCCAGCCGGACGACATTCTCATAGACATAGCGCGGGATGCCGGTGATATTGTCACACAGTACCGTGCCGTTGATGACGATAGGGTTCAATCCAGTTCCTCCTTCTCCCAGTGGGAGCAGTCGAGCAGTTCCTGCTGCCAGTCGGCCATGCGGCGCAGGCAGTATTCCTTCAGCTCGCGCTCAAAGCGTTCCTCGCTGAAGGAGCGGCTGTGCTCACGGATTTCCTCTTTGGAACAGGCCACGCCGTCGCGCTCAAACCGTTCGATGCAGTCGGCCAGGCTCTCGACGGTCTGCTCTTTAAACCAGTAGCCGGTCCTGCCGGGTAGCACGCTCTCGCACGCGCCGCCGCGGCCAAAGGCCAGCACCGGCGTGCCCGCGCTCTGGGCCTCGACGGGGGTGATGCCAAAGTCCTCTTCACCCGGGAAAAGAAAGCCCTTCGCGCGCAGGTAGTAGCTGCGCACTTCTTCGTCGGACAGACCGCCGCCCTTGAACTCGATGGTCGGTCCGGCCATGGCCCTGAGCTTGTCCAGCTCTCCCCCGCCGCCGATGACGACGAGGCGCTTGTTAAGGCGCGTGCAGGCCTGCACGGCCAGATCCACGCGCTTGTACCAGGTCAGACGGCCCACAGTCAGGTAGAAGTCCTCCTTTTCGACAAAAGGCGACTCGTTGATGTGGCAGCAGGGGTAAATGACATCGCTGTCACGCCGGTAATATTTTTTGATGCGCTGGGCGATATAATGCGAGTTGGCGATGAAATAATCCACGCGGTCCGCGGCGCACTTGTCCCAGATGCGCATTTTGTGCATCTGGCCGGGCATGACGAGCTTCGCCAGCCAGTTGGCGTTGTCGCGGTAGGTGTAGTAAAAATCCCACACATAACGGATCGGCGTGTGGCAGTAGCAGATGTGTACGGCATCCGGGCGGGTGATGACGCCTTTGGAACAGGAGGAGGACGACGACAGCACCAGATCGTACTCGGTCAGGTCGAACGCCTCAAACGCGCGGGGCATCAGCGGCAGCATGGCCTTGTACAGCCTGTTGGAGAAGGGCACCTTCTGGAACCAGCTTGTGCGGATGTCATAGCTTTTAAAGTGCTCGGGCATGTTGTTGGGGTCGTACACAAGGGTGTAGATGACGGCATCGGGGAAAACGCGCTTCATGGCGTCCACAACGCGGTCCCCGCCGGCGTAGCCGACAAGCCAGTCGTGAACGATGGCGACCTTGGGCTCCTTTTTGCTCATTACAGACACTCCCGTCCGGTAACGCACAGGGCGTTATTGTAGTTTTTCGTCGTTGACCATCTTGCCGCCGAACACGGTGCGGAAGATGATCTTGATGTCCAGCGCCACGGTCCAGTTTTCGATGTACCAGATGTCGTAGCGGATGCGCTCGGCAATGTCGGTGTTGCCGCGCAGGCCGTGGATCTGCGCCCAGCCCGTGCAGCCGGGGCGGACCTGCTGGCGCACAAGGTAGCGCGGGATCTCCTCTTTAAAATGCTCCACATGGTAGGGCACCTCGGGCCGCGGCCCGACGAGGGACATATCCCCTTTCAGCACGTTGAAGAACTGGGGCAGCTCGTCCAGGCTGAACTTGCGGATAAAGCTGCCGAAGTGGGTCTTGCGCGGGTCGCAGTCGGTGGACCAGCCGGTCTCCTGCTGCACATTGACCCGCATCGAGCGGAACTTGTACATCATGAAGGGCTTTTTGTTCAGGCCGATGCGCTCCTGCCTGAAGATGACCGGCCCGGGGCTGGACAGCTTGACGCCGATGGCCGTGACCAGCATGACCGGACTGGTCAGAATGATCAGGATCAGGCTGCCGATAATATCAAGCCCGCGCTTGACAGCGGCGTTGAGCAGATTGTCAAACGGCGTCTGCCGCACATTGATGAGCTTGCACTCGTCCAGCACGTCAATGGTGGGCCGGGCGGGCAGATAGTCGCTGTAGAACGGTACCATCGTGATGCGCACGCCGTTTTTGTCGCAGGCGGCAAAAACATGGGGCAGCAATTCGATCTCGTCAGCCTCCAGCGCTACGACGACCTCATCGACGGCAATCTCGTCGAGCCAGGCGGACAGCGCATCATAGCTGCCCATGTAGCGCACACCAAGACCCGGTTCTTCGATTCCGGCCAGATAGCCGTCCACGACAAAGCCGTAGTAGGGGTTGTGCTCGAGCGCGCGCAGATAGAGCGCGGCGGATTTACCGCCGCCCACCAGCAGGATATGACGCAGACCCAGCCCCTTGCGGCGGCGGGCGCGGTCTACCCAGCGCAGGATCATACGCTCGATCACGACGCCTGCCGTGCCGAGGATGTAGAACAGCGCCAGTACGATACGGGAGTAGTCGTCCAGGTGCATCAGATACAAAGCACCAATGAAGATCAGCAGTCCCGCCGCGTTGATGACGGCAATCTTGGTGCAGCGCTCGGCCAGGCCGCGCAGCCGCGTGGTGCTGTAGATACCGGCGACCCAGTAGATGAGCACAAGCACCAGCGACGTGGCCAGCCCGGCAATGATGTTGCGCGGGTCCCGGGCCACGGCCAGCGCAGGCCCTGCGCCGCCCGGCTCAAAGTAGCGGACGTAATTGAAACGGATATAGTTGGCAAGCAAAAAGCCGATGAAAAGCAGTGCCGCGTCCGCCAGCACATACAAAAGGCTTTTGAAGCGTTGGTTCTTTTCCAGCAAGAGGTGATGCCCTCCCTACGGTGATAGATTTAAACAATCTATTCAGTATGTCAAAAAACATCTACTTTGCCTTGTAGAGAATGTAGGGGCGAACATTGTTCGCTCGCCAACTTGGCGCAGCAACGCTCTTTTTGGAAGGCTTCTCACAAGGCGAACGGGCACGGGCGAGCAATGCTCGCCCCTACAATACGCTTTTTTGACAGTCTGGATAGATTTAAACAATCTATTTTACCATATTTACGCCGATATTGCAAATCAGCGGTAAAGCTCCTGCAGCTGATCCAGCGTTTTCTTCATTTCGGCGCGGACCTCCGGCGGGCCGGAGACGACGACGCCTGTGCCGAACCCGGCCACCCAGCCGAAGAACTGCGGGCTGACCTGAATCTCGGCGGTCATCGTAAAGTGCTCGCCGTCGGCGCAGGGCGTCAGGATCGGCGCGGTGCCGAACCGATCGATCATCGCCCCGGCAAAGCGGTTCTCGCATTGCAGCGTTACCCGCTTGAGCGGGCCGTTGAACATGCCGAACATCTGCTGCATATACGTATTGACGTCGAAATTGGCGTATTCCCCGGCACCCTCGCGGGTCGTGTCGGGCAGCTGGTGAACGTTCTGCATCTTGTCGACGCGGTAGTGCTTGAGCCGTCCTTCGGTGTAGGCAATCAAATAATAGTTGCCGCTCTCCCACACGAGCACCCACGGGCTGACGCGGTAGAGCTGGCCGTCGTGGCGCGGGGCCATCCGCTTTTGCAGGTTCCAGTCGCAGTATTTGAAGGTGACCTGCTCCCCTGCCGTGATGGCGGCGTGCAGCGCATCGACGGTGTACAGAATTTTCTCGTCGGTGCTCTTGATACGTCCGCTGACCAGTACCTTACGGTCCAACTCCTCCTGCCGGTATGTGGAGGTGAACTGGCCGAGCTTGTCGATCAGGATTTTGGATTTGCGCGCCGTGATGAATTTGCTGGCGTAGACGGCATCGACGAGCAGCTTGAGCTCGGCAAGCTCAAACGGAGCCTCGGTCATATAGTAGCCGCCGCCGCGCCCGCGCTGCTGCACGATCTCATATTTGGTGTCGGGCAGGTTGTTTAAGGTGTTCAGGTCATCGTAGACGCTTTTGCGCTCGGCGACGACGCCGTGCTCCTGCAATTTTTCCACCAGCTGGGGAACACTCAAGGGGTGCTTCTCGTCGGTTTCCCGGGCGAGGATCTCCAAAAGAACAAGCAGTTTGCGTTTCTGGCCTTCTTTGCGCGACATAACAGCGGCTCCTTTCCTGAGTCTGGCAGATATAGTCCTATTATACACCCTATAGGGGCGGGTGGCAAGACCGGGAACGGCTGCCTCACGGGAGGTGCTGCCGCCTTTCGGTCCGCAGCCTTACCGCCCCAACTCCCCCAAAATCCACCCTAGATCTTCAAACAGATCCCCCGGCAGCATGGCAGTCATGCTGCGGCGTTTGGCGCAGCGGTCCGCAGCGGCGCCGTGGAGCCATACCGCGCAGACCGCGGCGTCCTCGGGCGTGCGGCCCTGCTTTAGACCCGCTGCCAGCAGCCCGGCGGTCAGACCGGTTAAAATATCCCCGCTGCCGCCCTTGGCTAACCCGGCATTGCCGGTCTCATTGCGCCAGACCGTGCCGCCCGGCGCGGCAACCAGTGTGTGATGCCCTTTCAAAACGGCGACGCAGTGATATTTTTCTGCCAGCGATACGGCGGCACCCTCGCGGTCCGCCTGCACCTCGGGCACAGTCAGGCCCAGCAGCCGCGCGGCCTCGCCGGGGTGAGGCGTCAGGATCGTGTTTGCGGGCAGATCCCCCCTGTACTTCCCCGCTGCCAGTGCGTTCAGTGCGTCGGCGTCCAGCACGGCACCGGCCCACGGGGCGTTCCTGCCGAGCAGGGCCTTACAGACATCGGCGGCGCTCTCCCCTAACCCGGGCCCGGCCAGCAAAACGGCGTGCCTATCCGCGAACCAGCGGCGCAGCGCGTCGGCGTCCTGCGGGTGGATGCCCCCGTTGGCCGCCGTGCGGCAGCCGCAGGCGCAGCATTCCGGCGTGCGGGAAAGCACCAGCTGGATAACAGGCTCGACGCTGGCCAGATACACCAGCCCGGCCCCGCCGCGCAAAGCGCCCTCGGTGCAGAGCGCCGCCGCCCCGCGGTAGGCCATGCTGCCCGCCGCGGCCAGCACACTGCCGTAGCTCCCCTTGTTGCTCTCCGCCATGCGCCCGGGCAGCAGCCGGCGCACCAGCTCCCGTGTGATTTCGCGCTGCATCTTGCATCCCTCCGAAAATAGATTATAATAAGTATATTATAAGGCATAAAAGCCAAAAGCGAAAGGGGCAGTTTGCATGGTTCCGGCATTAGAGGAAATTCTGGCAGCAACAAAAAGCATGGTCTTTTTCGGCGGGGCGGGCGTCTCGACCGAGAGCGGCATCCCCGATTTCCGCTCGGTGGACGGGCTGTACCACCAAAAATTCAAGTACCCGCCCGAGACGATGCTCTCCCACACCTTCTACGAGACCCACACCGCAGAATTTTTTGACTTCTACCGCCAGAAGCTCATCGTCCACGGGGCAAAGCCCAACGCGGCCCACCTGCGTCTGGCGGCGTTGGAGCGCGAGGGCAAATGCAGGGCCGTCGTGACCCAGAACATCGACGGCCTGCACCAGGCCGCGGGCAGCAAGACCGTGTATGAGCTGCACGGCTCGACCCTGCGCAACTACTGTACGCGGTGCGGCAAATTCTTCCCGGTGCAGTTCATTGAGGATGCGGCGGGCGTCGGCGACGGCGTGCCCCGCTGCGACGAGTGCGGCGGCATCGTCAAGCCCGATGTTGTGCTCTACGAGGAAGGGCTGGACGAGGAGACGATGGAAAATGCCGTGCACGCCATCCGCGGGGCCGACACCCTCATCGTCGGCGGCACAAGCCTGGCCGTCTACCCGGCGGCGGGTCTGCTGCGTTACTTCCGCGGGGAGAACCTTGTTGTTATCAACAAGCAGCCCACCCCGGCGGACGCAATGGCTAATCTGCTGATCCACGCTCCGATTGGCCGCACGCTGGACCCCGATGCCCCCGTTGAAGTGTAGAAATTACACAAAAATCCATGCTTTTTTTAAAAAAGGCATTGCAAAACGCCGTGGAATTTTGTTATGATAGATTCATATTGAGTTTATAGGCAGAGTTGATAGAGGGAGACGGTTTTTATGGCAAATGCACTGACGGATTTTACCAAGAAACGTGAATTTCTGATTTGCATGGATTCCGACGGCTGCGTGATGGACACGGTGCGCATCAAGCATTCCACCGTCATGTGCCCCGAGCTCATCCGCGTGTTTGCGCTGGATGACCACGCGGATTTCATCACTGCCGCGTGGGATGAGATCAACCTGCACACGATCACCCGCGGCATCTCCCGGTTTGAGAGCGTCCGGCTGGTGTTTGACCGGTTGAAAAACCGCGGCATTGAGATCCCGGGCAGCGAGGATATTGCCGCCTGGGTCGATACCGCGACGGAGCTTTCCACGGCCAGCCTGCAGCGGGAGCTGCAAAAGACCGGCAGCCTGGCCCTGCGCAAGCTGCAGGAGTGGAACAACGCCTGCAACCGCCGTATTCAGGCGCTGGAGCCGACGTTTGAGCCGTTCCCCGGCGTGGAGGAAAGCCTGCGCCAGCTGCACGCCGTGGCCGATGTGGCCGTCGTCAGTGCTGCGAACGAGAGCGCCATTGCCAGCGAGTGGAAGCGCTACGGGCTGGCCCGTCATGCGGATGTCATCTTCGGGCAGGAGGTCGGCAGCAAGGCAAACTCCATCGCTACAATGCTGGCCTGCGGGTATGAGAGCCGCAAGGTCATGATGGTCGGCGACGCCATGGGCGACGCCCAGGCCGCCGCTGCCAACGGTGTGGCCTTTGTGCCGATCCTGCCGGGCCGCGAGGCCGACAGCTGGCGCCGCCTGCAGGAGGAGGCCCTGCCCAAGCTGCTGCACGGCACCTTCAGCCCCGCCTACCAGGCCGAGCTCCTGGCCGCCCTGAGAAGTGCGCTGCACGGGTAAAACTGCGCTTGCCTCCCTCTGCGGGGGAGATGGCCAAGAAAAGACAAATTTCGCGCCGTCACTCTTGTGACGGCGCTTTATTTATGGTATACTGACTTTGAGTATGTATAAATAAACAACACTGCGCCTGCGGGTGATTCGTAGGGCAGCCTGCCCCCACCCCGCCCTACATCCATGCCAAAAAGGAGCAGCGGAGATATTCCTGAAAAATTCCGAAAAGGAGCCGACCCATGGACCTTTTACAGCAAGCCCGTGCCGAGATCGACACCGTTGATGCCGAGATGGCCGCTCTGTTTGAGCGGCGTATGCGCGCGGTGGCTGATGTGGTGCGCTACAAGGCCGAGACCGGCAAGCCGGTCTTTGATGCCGCGCGGGAGGCCGCCGTGCTTGACAAAAACACGGCCCGCATCACCGACGAGGCGCTGCGCCCCTACTACCGCGCCTTTCTCAGCGATGCCATGAGCATTTCCCGCGCATACCAGCGCGCCCGGCTGGGCCGCGATACCGCTGCCTACCAAGGCGTGCCCGGCGCGTGGAGCCACATTGCGCTGCGCCGCCTTTTTCCCTTTGCGCGGGAGACGGCCTGCACCACCTGGGGCGAGGTCTTTGACGCCGTGCAGAACGGGGATGCACAATTCGGCGTTCTGCCGTTTGAAAACTCCAACGCGGGCGATGTCTCCACCGTGCTCGACCTGCTGTACACCCACCCCGATATTATCATTGCCCGGATGTGCGACCTGCCGATCCGGCAGGACCTGCTGGGCGTGCCGGGCGCGACGCTGGAGACGGTCAGGACCGTCATCAGCCACCCGCAGGCGCTGGCCCAGAGCAGCGTTTTTGTACAGCAGCACGGCTTTAAAACGTCCACCTGGGGCAACACCGCCGACGCGGCCCGCCATGTGGCCGAGCTGAACGACCCGAGTGTTGCGGCCATTGCCAGCGCCGAGACCGCCGGGCTGTACGGCCTGCAGATCTTGTCCGCGGGCATCAACGCCGACGGCGACAACACAACGCGGTTCATCGTGATCGAGCGTGCCGCCGCCGCCCCCGCCATGACCGGCGAGGGCCAGCGGCTGGCGCTGCTGTTCACGGCACGCCATAAGCCCGGCCAGCTGGCCGCAGCGCTGGATCAGATCGGCGCGCGGGGCTTTAACATGGAGTGCATCAAGAGCCGTCCCCTGCCCCATGTTCCGTTTGAATACTATTTCTATGTACAGATCGTCTGCCCGGCGGGCAGCACGGGCGCAGGGTGCCAGACCCTGCTGGACACCCTGACTTCTGTTTGCAGCACCCTGCGGCTGCTGGGTGCCTTCACCCTTGACAGTACGGAGAAATAAGCCATGAAGATAAAGGATGTGCGAAGCATGAAACTGACGATGCAGCTTAAAAGCCGCAGCTACGATATTATTTTGAAGGCTGGATGCCTTGCTAACCTCCATCAGTTCACGAACGTGGCAAACCGCAAGGTCTTTGTGCTGACCGACTCCGGCGTACCCGCCGAGTACGCGCAGACCGTGGCGGCCCAGTGCCCCGATTCCACCGTCTACACGATCCCCCGGGGCGAGGGCAGCAAATGCCTGAAGGTCTACGGTCAGGTTTTGCAGGCTATGCTGGCGTTCGGCATGGACCGCAAGGATCTGCTGGTGTCCGTCGGCGGCGGCGTTGTGGGCGATCTGGGCGGCTTCTGCGCGGCCAGCTACATGCGCGGCATTGACTTTGTCAACTGCCCCACGACGGTGCTTTCGCAGGTGGATTCCTCCATCGGCGGCAAGACGGCGATTGATTTGGGCGAGACGAAGAACATCGTCGGCGCATTCTGGCAGCCCAAGGTCGTGCTTGTCGATTTTGACACGCTCAAGACCCTGCCCCGCCGTCAGGTCGTCAACGGCCTGGCAGAGGCGCTCAAGACCGGCATCATCGGAGACCCGCAGCTGTTCGCACTGTTTGAGTGCGAGCACCCCGAGGATAACATTGAACAAATTGTTTACAGAAGTCTGAAATTTAAGAAAAAGATCGTCGAGCAGGACGAGCGCGAGGGCAGCGTCCGCGCCTGCCTGAACTTCGGCCACACCATCGGCCACGGCATCGAAGCCGTGCGCGGTGTGCGGGGCCGCCGTACCACGGGCCTGTACCACGGCGAATGCGTCGCGCTGGGTATGCTGCCGATGATCGAGGACACGGCCCTGCTCAAGCGCACCCGGGCGATTTACCGCGCGCTGGGCCTGCCCACCCGTGCCGGGGCCAACAAGGAGAAGGTCCTGGCCTACATGCAGCATGACAAAAAGGCCCGCGGCGACCATATCACGGTCATCAAGTGCCCCGGCCTCGGCTGTTGGCGCGCCGACAGTCTGCCCATGACCGAGCTGCCGGCTTTGTTAGGTATGGAATGAGGGAAACGGCATCTGACGGCATGACTCTCTCCCCCACCGGCCTGCGGGCCGAGGGTCTTGCCTCCCTCTGCGAGGGAGAGAGCTTGCCGGGACCGCCATTTTTCCATTCATAGAAAAATCGGGAAGGATATATGAAAAACACCTTTGGAAATGCCGTCAGTATGACGATTTTTGGTGAGAGCCATGGACCTGCCGTGGGGGCGGTGCTTGACGGGCTGGCCGCGGGCCTGCCGGTGGATGAGGCCGCGATTGCCGCGGCCATGGACCGCCGCCGCGCCCGCGGGGATGGTCTTTCCACCGCCCGCACCGAGGCCGACGCTGTGGAGTTCCTCTCCGGCGTGTATGAGGGCCGCACCACCGGCACGGCCATCACCCTGATGATCCGCAACCTGAATACCCGCAGCGGCGACTACGCCAAAACCGCCGACCTGCTGCGCCCCGGCCACGCCGACTACACGGCCTACGCCAAGTACGAGGGCTTTCAGGACGCGCGCGGCGGCGGGCACTTCTCGGGCCGCATCACGGCGGCAAGTGTTGCGGCGGGCACGATCTGCGAGACGGTGCTGAACGGCCTGGGCGTAAAGGTCTACACCCATATTGCCGAGTGTGCAGGCGTGCAGGACGCACCGCTTTCCAGCGCTGCGGGGCTGGTCATGCCCGACCCGCAGCCCGGACACTTTGCGCTGCTGGATGCGTCGAAGGAGGAGGCCATGCAGGCGGCTATCCGCGCTGCGGGCAGCGAGGGCGACAGCGTCGGCGGCATTCTGGAAACGATTGTGACCGGCCTGCCCGCGGGCATCGGCGAGCCGTGGTTCGACAGCGTTGAGAGTGAGCTGGCCCACCTGATGTTCGCCATCCCGGCCTGCAAGGGCATTGAGTTCGGCGCGGGCTTCGGCTTTGCCGCAATGCACGGCAGCGAGGCCAACGACCCGTTCACGATGCGGGACGGCAAAATCGCCACCGCCACGAACAAGAACGGCGGCATCAACGGCGGCATCACCAACGGAATGCCCATCGTGTTCCGCACGGTGCTCAAGCCTACGCCCAGCATCTATAAGCAACAGCATACCGTGGATTATATCGGCAGGACCGATGCGGAGCTGCAGATCAAGGGCCGCCATGACCCCTGCATCGTGCCCCGCGCCGCCGTCGTGCAGAACAGCCTGACGGCGTTCGGACTGCTGGACCTTCTGACCGTGCGCTACGGCACGCTGGCCCAGAAGCACGGATTCCCCAAAGTGTAAAAACAGGAAGTGAAGAACTATGCAGCAACCGCTGTACGGATTGATCGGCGGCAAGTTGGGCCACAGCTACTCCAAAATCATCCATGAAAAAATTGCAGATTACACCTATGAGCTGCTGCCCTTGCCCACCGAGGCCGAGGCCCGCACCTTTATGGAAAAGCGCGCCTTTGCGGCCATCAACGTGACGATCCCCTACAAGCAGTTTGTCATCCCCTACTGCGACGTCGTTGACCCGAAGGCGCAGGCCATCGGCGCGGTGAACACGATTGTGAACCGTGACGGGAAATTGTATGGGTATAACACCGACTACGCGGGCTTTGCCTATTTGGCTGGGGCCCACGGCGTAGATTTTGCGGGCAAGACCGTGCTGATCCTGGGTACGGGCGGTACGCACTCGACGGTCACGGCGGTCTGCCGCGACGGCGGGGCTAAGGAGATTCTGACCGCCAGCCGCACCGGCAAGGGCGATGCCCTGCTGTACAGCGAGGCCATGCACCGCCCGGACGTGCAGATCATCGTCAACACGACGCCCTGCGGCATGTTCCCGAACGTGGGGCAGTGCCTTATCGACCCGAAGGCGTTCCCCGCGCTGGAGGCCGTGCTGGATGTGGTGTACAATCCCTTCCGCACCGAGCTTTTGCTGCGGGCCGAGGACTGCGGCGTGATCGCGGCGGGCGGCTTTGAGATGCTGGTGGCGCAGGCTGTGTTTGCCGCGGAGCACTTTACCGGCAGACAGCTGGACACGGCAGCCATCATCCCGGCGGTCAGCCGCGAGCTGCGGCACCAGCTGGCGAATGTCTCGATCATCGGGATGCCGGGCTGCGGAAAATCCACCGTCGGCGCGGCGCTGGCAAAGCGCCTTGACAAGAAATTTGTGGATCTGGACGCTGAAATTGAGCGCCGCACCGGGCATAATATCCCCGACATCTTTGCCCAGGAGGGCGAAGCCGCGTTCCGCCGCTATGAGACGGACGTGCTGGCCGAGATCGCCAAGGGCAACAGTCAGGTCATCGCCTGCGGCGGCGGGGTCATCAAGAGCCCGGCCAACACCCGCGCACTGCGCCAGAACGGCCCCGTGCTGTGGGTGCGCCGCCCGCTGGAGGCGTTGGCTACCGGCGGACGCCCGCTCTCCAAGGGCGGCGCGGCCTTAAAGCAGCTTGAAGCCGAGCGCACGCCGCTGTATGAGGCCGCCTCCACCGCCGTGCTGGAAAATTACGGCACGCTGGGCGAAGCCGTGGACGCTGCGGTGAAGCTGTTTGAGACAGACGAAAAGCTGTAAAAGCCTTCCCCCTCGGGGGAAGGTGGCGCAAAGCGCCGGATGAGGGCAGAGCTTCCGAGGCCCGCCGAGAAGGAGCAGTGCCCGCAAGGTTTGCCCTCATCAGTCCGCTGCGGCGGACAGCTTCCCCCGAGGGGGGAAGCCTTCAGGCGGCGGGCCGATGCTTGGCATCGGTCCCTGCAACGCAATATTCTATAGAGCATAAAAAGTATATAAAGTATATAAGAAAGAGGCTCCCATGATTATTTCCACTAAAAAAGGTACGCCCCAGGTCGAGCTGGACCGCATTGTCGATAACTTCGAGAAGCAGGGCCTGTCCGTCACGCTGATCCGCGGTACCGACTACAACGTCTTTGGCCTTGTCGGTGATACGACGAAAATTGCCGAGAAGGACGTGCTGGCAAACCCCTGGGTCGAGAACGTGACCCGTGTGTCCGCCCCTTATAAGCGCGCCAACCGCCTGTTCCACCCGGAGGATACCGTCGTGGACATCAACGGCGTCAGGGTCGGCGGCAATGCGCCCATCGCCGTTATGGCAGGTCCGTGCAGCATTGAGGGCGAGGAGCACACCATCAAAATGGCCAAGGCTGTCAAGGCGGGCGGTGCCAACTTCCTGCGCGGCGGCGCGTACAAGCCCCGCACGAGCCCCTACTCCTTCCAGGGGCTGGGCACCGAGGGCATCCTGGATATGGTCAAGGCCCGCGAGATCACCGGCCTGCCTATCGTCAGTGAGCTGATGGACGAGGTCCACATCCCCGAGTTCGAGGAGTATGTGGACGTTGTGCAGATCGGCGCGCGCAATATGCAGAACTTCCAGCTGCTCAAGGCCGTCGGCAAGATGCACAAGCCCGTTCTGCTCAAGCGCGGCCTGGCGAATACCATTGAGGAGTGGATCATGTCCGCCGAGTACATCATGGCCGGCGGCAATGAGAACGTTATCCTCTGTGAGCGCGGCATCCGCACGTTTGAGCGCGCGACCCGCAACACGCTGGACCTGTCCGCCGTGCCGGTCATCAAGGAAAAAACGCACCTGCCCATTATCGTTGACCCCAGCCACGCCACCGGTGACTATAAGTACATCGAGAGTATGGCTCTGGCTGCTGTGGCCGCCGGTGCCGACGGTCTGGAGATCGAGGTCCACAACGACCCGCCGCACGCCTGGAGCGACGGCGCCCAGTGCCTGAAGCCGGATAAGTTCGCCGATGTGATTGCCAAGTGCCGCAAGGTCGCTGCAGCCATTGGCCGGGAGATGTAAATTGGACGCGAAAATTCATGTCAGCCGCTTAGGCGGAACGACCACGGTGCCCCCCAGTAAAAGCGCAGCGCACCGTGCGGTGCTGTGCGCCGCATTGGCGGAGGGCACCAGCCATATCACGAATATCGAGTACAGCAAGGACATCCGCGCCACGCTTGGCGCGGCGGCCCAGCTGGGCGCAAAAATCACCGAGGAGGCTCACTCCGTGACCATCAAGGGGCACGGGACAGCGGGTGGCTTTGTGACGGTGACACGCCCGGTTTTCTGCAACGAGAGCGGCTCCACACTGCGGTTCATGATCCCGCTGTTCAGCCTGACGGCCCAGAAGGTGCGCTTTACCGGCGCGGGGCGGCTGTTTGACCGCCCGCAGGCCATCTACCAGATGCTGTTTGAGCGCCAGGGCCTGCAATTTGAGCAGACGCCCGAGGGCATCACGATCTTTGGACGGCTGCGTCCCGGCGGGTTCACTCTGCCCGGCGACGTGTCCAGCCAGTTCATCAGCGGTCTGCTGTTTGCCGCGCCGCTGATGGAGTCCGAGAGCAGCATCGAGGTACTGGCCCCCTACGAGAGCCGCTCCTACGTGGATATGACGGTTGACGCCATGCAGCAGTTCGGCGTCAAGGTCACGAGCCGCGCACGCAAAAACGGCAGTGTGATGTACCGCGTGGCCGCGCCGCAGCGGTATACGGCCAGCGATTTTGCCGTCGAGGGCGACTACAGCCAGGCCGCGTTCCTGGCCGTGCTGGGCTGCGTCATCGGCGGCATCACGGTCACGGGGCTGAACCCCGACAGCCAGCAGGGCGACAAGGTCATTCTGGACATTTTAAAGCGCTGCGGCGGCAAATTCAAGCCCGTCGAGGGCGGGCTGCACTTTGACCGCAGCCTGCTGAAGGCGACGGAGATCGACCTGGCGGACTGCCCTGATTTAGGGCCGATCCTCTTTACGCTCGGCTGCTTTTGCAGCGGTGAGACGGTCATCCGCAATGCGGGCCGCCTGCGCCTGAAGGAATCGGACCGCATCGAGGCCATGCAGACCGAGCTGCGAAAGATGGGCGCGCGCATCGAGGTGGACGGTGACACCGTGCACATCCAGGGTGTGGCGCTCCACGCGCCGAACGCGCCGCTGTCCGGCCACAACGACCACCGCATCGTCATGGCGCTGGCTGTGGCGGCGATTGCCAGCGGCCTGCCCGCCCTGCTCTGCGGGGCCGAGGCCGTGGACAAGAGCTGGCCCGCGTTCTGGAGCGTGCTGCGCGGTCTTGGCGCCAAGGTGGAGCTGAACACCGACAAACAAGAAGAATTTGACATAAAGGCGTGATTTCCTATGCTGGATAAAAGCAAAACCTACCTGATCGTCGGTCTGGGCCTGCTGGGCGGCAAGTACGCGCAGGTGCTGAGCCAGAAGGGCTACAATGTGACCGGCATCACCCACAGCCAGTCAACGCTGGACTATGCCTTGCAGCATGACTACATCCGCGCCGGTAAAAATGCGGATTTTGAGGATCTGGTAAAGGAGGCCGACTGCATCATCTTCGGCCTCTACCCCACCGTGCTGCTGGACTGGGTCAAACAGTACGGTCAACTCATCCGCCCCGGCACGATGGTCACGGATGTGTCCGGCGTCAAGCGCGGTGTGGTCGAGCCGGTGCAGGCTGCCCTGCCGGAGGGTGTAGAATTTATCGCCAGCCACCCGATGGCGGGCCGCGAGACGAGCGGCATCGCCCACAGCGCCGAGGTCAACTTTGCCCCCGCAAACTTCATCATCACCCCGACGGAAAAGAACAGCCAGGCGGGCATCGACTGGTGCCGCGACCTGGCCGCGGAGCTGGGCTTCAAGCGCATCAGCGTGCTGACCCCCGCCGAGCACGACCACATGATCGGCTACGTCAGCCAGCTCTGCCATGCCATTGCCGTCAGCCTGATGTGCGCGTCCGATAACTCGGAGCTGGCGAACTACACGGGCGACTCCTTCCGCGATTTGACGAGGATTGCCCATATCAACGACAAAATGTGGGCGGAGCTGTTCCTGTGGAATAAGGACAACCTGATTTCCGAGATCGATATGTTTGAGAGCGCCCTGCAGGATATGCGGGAAAAGCTCGTCCGCGATGACCGTGAGGGGCTGGAGGAAATGTTCCGTCTGTCCACAAAGCGCCGGGAAGCGTTTGACAAGAAATAAAAAATGCTGCTGTCTCAAGCGGACAGCAGCTTTTTTATTTGGCTCGTGCAGGGGCGGAGTATGGTTACATGTGCAGACGCTTTACGATTTCGTTTTTCAGGGCTCTGCCGCGGAAGATGACAAGGCCCAGAAACGTGATGACGCTTACGATCAGGCAGATGACCCACGGCAGACTGTGGGCGTCCAGCCTGCCGGAATAGTCAATGCGGAAGAACAGCAGAATGTACGGCAGGACGCCGATGCCGATGTTCATGAGCAGATACACGAGCGCGTTTGCTGTAAAACGGCTGCGCAGGAAGGCAAAAATAAAGTTGCAGACCAGCGCTACACAGCACAAAATCGGCACGACGAGGTCCAAGCTGTACCCCGTGTAGCCGTTGAACCAGTCGGTAAAGACGAGCAGCGCCGAGACGAGCAGCAGCAGATTGAAGATCTGCCGCGGGCCGTTGAAGCGGCGGCGCAGCACGGCGCGCAGCACCCGCAGGACCGCCACGGCCCAGACGGCCATCAAAATGCTGAAATGACGGTGGGGCGTGTCTTCCATCAGCAGGAAATCAAAGGCACCGGCTACGACGATGAGCGCTGACAGCACGAACGCCACGACCTTATACAGCAGGGATGCGCGGTGGATGCGCGGGGCCGTTGCCGGAAAATACGGCTCTCCGGCGGGGCCGGACAGGCGGTTCTGGCACAGCGGGCAGTAGGCAGTGTCCCCGCCGACCCTGATATGGCAATGCGGGCAGGTATTCATCTTTCCACCTCCGTAGCGTACAGGGTAACATCCAGCCCATCCTTGGCAAACTCCCGGTAAAGGCGCTGCAAAATGGCGGTGCTGCGCAGGGCAGAAGCAGTGCCCAGCACAAGGTCGTCCCCGTAGGAGCAGACCACAGTGAACAGCGTCTTACAGCTGGAAAACGCTGCAAAATCGTGGATATAGGGCTTCATACCCTCCGGGATGCTGACCCGGCCCATGTTGGAGACAACGGCGGAGACATGCCGGTCTTCCAGATTGGTGAAAAACTTGACCGCCGCGTTTTTGATGACCAGCGGAACCGGGCGGATGCCGGGTATATGTTCCAGTTTTTCATACGCATCCATCTGGGCGCGAATGTTCTCGGGCTTTAAAACCTCTTTCAGCTTGGCATCAAAGACCGGGGCAACGGTTTCCAGCGTGTCCTCGGGCGTCAGCGTATGAGCGATGTAGACCGAGTTGAAGAAGTTGCGCGCGGTCTCGCTGGGATAGTAGTTGCGCAGGTTGACGGGCAGGCTGATGCAGATCGGCTTTTTGCGTTCCAGTGCGGGCATATCGTGGTAGATGGCCAGCATGAAAGACGCGCCCAGGTAGCTTGTCATCGAAACGCCCAGCGCGTGGGAACGTTCCAGCACCTGTTTAGAGCTTAAATGTCCTTCAAAAAACTGCAGCTGGCTGTAGGGCAGAAAACCGTGCGGGTGGTACACTTTGGGCTTTTCAGCGGGTTTCTTCCGCTTGGTGCCCTCATAAAAATTGCGGAAGCTGTCCTGTGCCATATCCCCGGCGGAGGCGCTGTTTGGCGAGGGAACGTTCTCCATTTCACCGGGATGGCGCAGCGCCAGATAGTTGCGCACGATGGACTTTAAGTAGAGCAGGCCGCCGTTGCCGTCCGTAAGGGCGTGGAACATTTCCAGGTTGATCCGCGCCCCGAAATACGTTACGCGGTAGATCAGCTTATTGCGGCGCTCCGGCGTGTACAGAGGTGCGCAGGGGGCTTTGGTTTCCGGCTGGGCGGTGGGCAGCTGGTCGGTGGACTCAAAATAATGCCAGAACAGACCGCGGTGCAGCGTGACCTGAAACTGCGGCCATTCCTGTGCGGTGCTGCGCAGGGCCTCATTCAGCGTATCGGGGTCGATCTCCTCGTTCAGTGTGCAGGAGATACGAAAGACCCGCGGGTCGCGCTGGGACACCGTAGCCAGAAACACCTTGGCGACGTTATCGACTTTATACCAGGAATCGGACATGAGCATGGTCCTTTCTTTTGTGGCTGTACGGGAGAGGCTGCCTCCCGGAAGGTTGTTCTTTCTTTTGGCAGCAAAAGAAAGAACCAAAGAAAACTGCCGCTGTTTCGACGCAGCGGAC
>PPYE01454167.1_pt1 | contig 24154 bp, 20 predicted proteins | sample 1559881 | NCBI WGS metagenome assembly PPYE01 (sample SAMN08240022, study PRJNA423297) | Human gut metagenome, whole genome shotgun sequencing project. | reverse complement strand
CGGAGTGGTCGATCGGGCCGCACTCGAAATGCGGTGTACGGGCAACTGTACCGGGGGTTCGAATCCCTCTCTCTCCGCAATAAACGCTAAAAATCAGCAAATTGCGAAACAGGCACTCGGTTTTACATTATTTGATGTAAAACCGAGTGTTTTGTTTACACCGAATTCATCTCTACAACATACGGTTTGCATACGCAGCGGTTCGTGCATTTTTCGGTTTAGACGAATATTAACTGATATAATACATTAATGATGAATGTAAAGATAAAAAAGATTTCGATCGGCTTCGTTGCACTTGTTCTCATGGGTGCCGCGGTTTCGTGCAAAAGGACTTCAGGAAAGGCCGCCGAACCCGAATACGAATGTATCGCCTACGTGTGGCAAGAAGAGGGCAAACTGCCGCCAGCCAATATGGTGACCGCCATAAATTATCTTGCCGCCATCCCCAATCGGACCCACGATGGCGTACAGATCAACAACATACCCCGCCTTCAGCGGATACTCAATCTCAAAAAAGAGAATCCGGCACTTAAAGTCATACTTTCGATGGGTGGCGCAGGAGCCGAATCTGGATGGGCAGAGATGACAGGCCGTGACTCGCTTCGTCTGGCATTTGCAGCGGACTGTAAACGCATTGTGGACAAATATGAACTCGACGGGGTTGATTTCGACTGGGAGTTTCCGGCCAATGAAGAAGAGCAGGCCAACTACATCCGTCTTTTCAGCGACGTTCGCAACGCACTCGGCAGAGATAAAGTGGTTTCGGCTGCAGCAGGCTTTTTCGGCAACGGTTTCGACATGCGCGAAGCGATGAAATATCTTGATTATGTCAATCTGATGACCTACGACATGGGCTGGCAGGCTCCCTATCATCACACTGCGTTGCGCCGCTCGGAGCTGGCTGGAGTTTCGACGATTGAGGAGTCAATCGACTCTTTCCTAACAAAAGGTCTTGACTACAAGGACATGGTTCTCGGCCTTGCGTTCTACGGTCGCGGTAACGACAAGGATTTCAAGGGTTGGACCGATTACCGCGATATCGTGAACCGCAATCTGGCGGCCGAGGGCATGGAAGAGCGCTGGGACTCGATAGCTTGCGTTCCTTATATCGTTGACAGTCTCGGCACCCTCATCGTCGGATATGAAAATCCGAAATCGTTGAAAATCAAATGTGACTATATCAAGGAAAAAGGTCTCAGAGGCGGCATGTACTGGCGCAGTGAACTTGATGACGACAGCATGAGTCTCACACGTACGGTTGCAGGAGAACTCCTCGGACGCTAAAATTCAAAGACAAACTATACAACCCCTCCGGAGGCACTTTTCAGAAATTCCGGCGAGACCGTACAAGGTATTGCGCTTTATTTAAGCCGAATATTTAGCCATAAAATCGCTAACCCAGATTCGCCCGATACGTTGGGAAAAGCGACAACGTTGCATTCTCTTTTCAACAGCGCTATCTTTATTCCTCCTTCCTGCAAGTAAACAGGACAAGAGACGACAGCGGAACACTATCGCCTGCCACCGGAAGACCGGCTCGGAAGAGGTTTGCTTCCAAAAAGAGAATGATACCGGACGCACGTGCGGTATCTGTTCGGCGATACGCTCCAACCGGTACAGCGCATAGTACATAGTCGGTAGATACTGGTGTGAGCCAGTCCAACGATGCTGCCTCTCTCCGCCTGGAAAACGGAAGGTCCGCGGGTCGTCCCGTTTTCGTTTCCCCGGAATCGGCAGAGATCCGGTTCCTTCCGGGACGGCAAACGGGCCGCAAACGGAGCGGAGGGCAAGACACCACCGGACCGAAACGGAGTGGACACCCGGATCCCGAAAGGAGAAAAAACGGCCGTCATTTGCAGAATCGGGAAATATTGCGTACTTTTGGGGGCGTTTTCGGAGAGATGCAGGAGTGGTTGAACTGGCCCGCCTGGAAAGCGAGTAAACATCAAAAGTGTTTCAGGGGTTCGAATCCCCTTCTCTCCGCCAAGTGGCACGAACAGAAGCAAAACCCTGCAAATTATATATTTGCAGGGTTTTATACATTAAGGCCCACGATCGTAAAACGAAGTAAGGTACATCCCATTTACGAATGCGGACATTGTTCCAAAACGCAAACGCACACTTCTCACACGATCAAACCGAATCTCCAAGTCTTCTCACGGATACGCGAAACACGCCACAAAACGCCCGCCAGGTTTTCTCCGAACCGGGATACGATGAAAATCAGGAAAATACAACCGTATCATGCCTTGTACGCCCGGGCGATGTCGCCGGACCGCTTCGATCCTGGACGACATGAAATGCAGACGGCGGAAAAACGTTCGTTTAATACTCCAAAGGTATAATTTTTTATTCGTATCGGCAAAAAAAGTATTGCTAAAAATTTACATATCAACTCTTTTCTCCCTCCTGCTCTTTCATTCGTCGGCTTTATGCGTCGTCTTTTTCCGACATGCCGATTTAACGAACGTTTTCATCTGCCATTAGCGGTTTGAACAGGTTTTCCGATGCCGCGTCCGGCGGAAGGAAACAAGCATGAAAACAGCTATTCATCCGATGAAACTGAAGTGCAAACTGCTATTTCTGCCGATCCTGTCGTTTGCCTGCGGTATGGCATCAGGGCAGGATGCCGGCATGTCTGCGGAGCCATTCGTCCGGGGAGATACGGCGGTCTTCCGGTTCGCTCCGAAGAAACGCATGTTCTGGGCCGACTACAAGGGAAACGCAGCCGCTATCGACTTGCTCACCCGGTCCATTCGGCAACACAGGCTCTCGATCGAATCGGGCGACATGAAAGTGCGCGTACTGGGATTCTGCTCCTCGTACAACTCCCGCAAGGAGAACCTCGCGGCCGCGAAGAACCGAAGCAACCAGGTCAAATCCTACTTCATCGTCCACGAGGGATTGAAAGAAGACCATTTCAGAACGACGAATTCCACGCAACGGTGGCGCGGGATGACAGATGTGACCGCCGTAACCTATATGCTTCCGAGTGCGAAGGCGGATACGGTTCCCGACACGCTGTCCGAGAGAGACGTCGTGCCGTCCGGTTCGTTGCCCGAAAACGAAAAATCCGAAAGCCGGCCGGAATCGCGAACACCGGAATCCCCGGCCGAACCCGATACGCCTGACGAGAAGACGTCCGTCGGGCCGGAACCGCAACCGGCGCAACCGGTCGCCGGGGTTCCGGAAGGAGCGCAGTCCGATCCCGTATGTTCCTCCTACCGCTGGGCGGTCAAAACCAACGTAGCCTATCTGGCCGCCACGGTCGCCAACATCGGTGTAGAGTACGGTTTCGGCAAGCATTGCTCGGTCGATCTTCCGATCATATACAGTCCCTACACCGTAGCGCGCGACTACCGGCTGCGTTTTCTGGCTGTTCAGCCGGAATTCCGTTACTGGCTGAAAGAGCCGATGAAAGGTCATTTCCTCGGAGCTCACCTCAACATCGGAGCCTTCAATATCGCCGTGGACGACAAGAACCGCTACCAGTCGCCCGACGGTTTCTACGGTGCAGGTCTGAGCTACGGCTACGTGCTGCCCTTCGCCCGCCACTGGGCGGCAGAGTTCACCATCGGAGCGGGATACGTCCACACGAAATACGATACCTATTATAATATCTCGAACGGCACCCGCTTCGAGAAGGGAATAGCTTATAATTATTGGGGACTGACGAAAGTGGGAATCGGTCTGGTTTACCGATTCGGAAAATAAAGGAGGAGCGGAAGATGAAAAAACCGACAACATATATCGCCTGTTTGCTCGTCCTCGTATCGACAGGCTGCGACAAGACCGTACTGGAATTTCCGGAAAACGGAGGCGTGGATCCCACGCTGGTCAATATGAACCTGACCCTGGCGATCGACCCGAAAATAGAACCCTACGAGCCGACGGGGCGTTCCGAAGCGCCGGAAGCCGACACGCACGACGTGCGCTGGATCGTCGAGGTGTTCCGCGACGAGATCAGCGGCGAACCCGTAGAGCAGCAGGTGCTCAGTTGCGAGCAGGCGGCGGACGGACATCATGCGATCCGTACCTCGCTGGCGGTGCATGCCACCCGGTATCACGTCGTAGCGTGGATGGACTATGTGGACGACGGCTCGACGGCCGACAAATACTACCATGTAAACTCCCTTTCGTCGATCAGCGTTCCCGAAGCCGGGGATTACATCGGCAACGAAGACCACAAGGACGCCTACATCGCACAACAGGAGATCGACCTCAAGGATTACCGCGACCGGTGGAACGCGACCGCGGATGCGACCGTGACGCTTCAGCGTCCGATGGCCAAGATCGAATTCATCACCACCGACATCGACAAGTTTCTCGACGAGTTGGCCGCACGGCGGGCGAAAGCCGGCACCATTGCCGAAAATCTGCTCGTCAAGAATCCCGATCTTTCGACAATCCGGGTGCAGGTGGAGTATGCGGGGTACTTCCCGTCGGGCTTCAACGCCTACACGAACAAACCCAACGACGCCCGAACGGGCATGTCATTCGGATGCAACATGACGCCGCTGACGGACAAGGAGGCGCACCTGGCCAGCGACTACATCTTCGTCAATGGCTCCGAATCGGCCGTGAAGGTCGATCTTACCATCCGCGACAGCGAGGGCAACCTGCTGAACCGTATCGAGGGCATCGACGTGCCGATCGTACGGGGCAAGCTGACGACCGTACGCGACGAGTTTCTCACGCGCGACTACGCCCCCGGCATCGGTATCGACCCCGGGTTTGACGGAGAAATAGATATCGTGATCCCCGACTAAAACGCTATTCGCATGAAAAAGATATTGACACTGTTTCTCGCACTGACCGTCCTTGCCGGATGCAGCAAGGACGAGAGCCCCACGCCCGCCCCGGCGGAGCCCGTGGGCGGTGCGATCTCCCTGCGCTCGGAGGGCGCGCTGGAGAACGAACCCGCAGCCAAGGCGGCGACGCGCAGCGAGACTGCCGCAGAACAGGCGCTGACCTACACCTTCGAGGCGTGGACACGGGGCGCCAATCCCCGCTGCGTGCTGCATAAGACAGCGGCGGGAACACTCACCGAAGCCGCTATCGAGATCGCGCTGGTTCCCGGCTCCTACGATTTCCTCTTCTGGGCCGATTACGGCACGGGAGCCTACGAGACCGGCGACCTGCGGCAGGTCGCCGCGAAAAAATACACGCCCGCAGCCGCAAGCGAACGCGACGCCTTCGCCTGCGTCCTGACCGACGTGCAATGGAACGGCGGCAACGCCGTATCGGCCGAGCTGAAGCGCCCGCTGGCCAAGCTGAAGATGCGGAACAGGAAGGCGTTCGGCACAGGCGGCGAAGCGGTTGCGGTTACCTACACGGACGTGCCGACGCAGTACGACGTGCTGACCGGAACGGCATCCGCCCCGCAAACCTTAACGTTCGCATTCCCGACGACGACCGCCGGATCGGACTCGGTCGGCGAAGACTTCCTCTTCGTTCCGTCCAGCGCGGAACACACCGTCGGCCTTTCGGTCACGGTGGGAAGTACGACCAGGACACTCGACGTACTGCCGCTGCGACCGAACTGCACGTCCCGCGTGACGGCGACGTTCGAATGACGGACGACCGAATCCGAATCTCACCTAAATTCCAAAACGAAGTTCCTCAAAATAAATTACAAACCGTTGAGTTACATCCTCTCCTTCCGAAAAATCGGAGGGGGGGGGTAATTCGCAAAAGCTCAACAAACCATGAAAAAACTCTTCCTGTTGGCGGCGGGCCTTGCACTGACCCTCACCGCATGTCAGAAGGACGAAGGTGTCGTTTCGGACACGACATCCTCCTCCTCGTTTACGGTCACCATTCCGCAGAACGGAACCCGTGCGGTTACCGACGATTTCGGCGCCGGCACCTCGGCCAACCGCTGTATTCTGGAGATCTACCGCAACGACAAACTCTACAACCGTATCGAGAAGGGCGTCACCGGCGAGACGGTTACCTTCGACAACCTGCGGCTGGTCGCCCAGCAGACCTACGACTTCGTATTCTGGGCCGACTGCGCCGAAGGCAGCGAAGGCAGCTTCACGGACAAGACCTACAATACGGCGAATCTGAAGTCGATCACGGAAATCGGGCCGTTCGTCGGCAACAGCGACGAGCGGGATGCGTTCTTCGCCCACGAGACGTTCGAAGTGACGGGCTCTTTCTCCAGGCCCGTAACCCTGAAACGTCCTTTCGGTCTGCTGGTGGTAAAGACCAACGACCTGAACGAAATCCGAGACGAGGCGCTGAAACCCACGGGATACGAGGTCGCTTTCAAGGGCCTTCCCACGACGTTCAACGCCCTGACGGGCGAAGTGAGCGGATCGGCCGACGTCAGCTATAAGGCGACAGAATTCGCCAAGACCGACGGTACGATCTCGATGGATTTCCTCTGGGCCACGGAATCCGGGGCCGCGCTCTCCGATTTCACGATGACATTCTACAACGGCGGTACGGAGATCTGCACCAACGACGCCTTCACCAACATTCCGATCCACCGCAACTATCGCACCAACGTGTCGGGCAACCTGCTGACCAGGAAGGGCACGATCAGCGTAACGATCGATCCGGAATTCGATGAAAACAGCCCCATCGAGAAAGTGATTGCCGAAGTCGAAAGCGCGGCAGATGTCAAGGCGGCCCTCGAAAGCGGCGCGACCGATATTGTCGTCAAGAATCTGACGAATGCCGCGGGCAACGAGATCGTGATACCGCAGATATATGCTACGGACAATAACGTGAAAATCTCGCTCACACTCCCCGAAACGAGCAACCCCGTTACTGTAAAATACGACGATCGGACCGGTGGAACGGGTAACACGGAAGCTCCCGCAAATATTACCATCACGGCCAATACCACCGGGAAACTGACCATCAATACCCCGGAATCGACGGTTACCCTTCAGGGCTCCTTCGGGGAAATAGACGCCACGACGGCCGGCGAAACGCTGATCGTTCCCGAAGGCGTCACGGTGAAAACACTGAACGTAAATAAAGGAAATGTGGAAATCTACGGAGCGGTGGAGAATATCGATTTCAGCAAAGCGGATGCCGTTTACAAAGTAACGGTCTATGCCGTCGGCGACGCAAAGACCCTTGCAAAAGCAGTCCAACTCGTGGCAGAGAAGAGATGTGCGAAGATCGTGCTGACGACGGATATCGACCTCCAAAAACAGAAATGGACTCCGATCGATACGGAAGGCAAAGGCTTCGTGGAATTCGACGGCGCCGGCCATACGATTAAGAACCTATACGTCGACAACGCCACAGGTCAACCTAATGGTAAAGGCACTTACTACGGCGGTTTCTTCTATGTGCTTCAGGGCAACGTGAAAGACCTCACGATCGACGGTGCCGAAGTGACCTGTTATCGCGGCGGTACATTGGTCGGCCGCATGGACTACGGTACGGTGGAAAACTGCCATATGAAGAATACGACCATTAAGAGCGTTCAGAAAATCGGCGGCCTGATCGGTTTCGTCAGCACAAGCTCGAAAGACGTCACGGTCCGCAACTGCTCGGTAACCGCTTGCTCTATCGACGTATTTAACCCCGGAACGTTCACCTACTGTTCGCAAGCAGCCGGCCTTATCGGTTATTTCCAGACTTTCGAGCGCAACGTGCTCATCGAGGGCTGCTCGGTCAGCGGCATCACTCTCAACAATACTTACAAAGGTCAGGATGCGGATTCCTATTGCGACGGCGATTTGTTCTATGCTATGGAGCAAAGTTTCTCCCACGCATTTATCGGCAATATGGTAAATGTATCGAAAAAAGCCGACACCTACGACAAGTACACCGTAGAACTCCGCAACAACAAGGTGGACAAACAGGCAGACGGAGTAGCAACCGGCCATTTCACAGATGAATATATGGGCTGGTGGGCTTCCAATTTCACTGCCGGATACATAAACACGGCCAAATTGATCGTGGATGGCGTTGTTAAGGATCGCTGGACCGAACTGAAACGTTTCGTTGCCCTCTTGAAAGACGGTGGTAACGTCAACGTATGGTATCATTACGATTTGACGAAAATTCCGGAAACGAGTGGCGAGATTGCAATCAAGAAACCTACCGTCATCGACTTTAAGAACGCAGTTACTCTGACTGTCGGCAAACAGCAGATCGTCAACAAGAGTGAGCTTACCGTCAAAGGCGCCGGAAAGATGACTGCCACCGATTATATCTTCATGAATGAAGCCGGTGCAACGTTGACGATCGAAAACGGAACTTATACCCGGCAGCGCCGATATGACCATCGAGAACGGTAACGTCATTAACCGGAACTCTCCGACGGGTTATGCGCTGATGGCAGCCGGCAGCAATGCCAAACTGACGGTCAAAGGCGGCCGGATCGAAGCCATCCAGTCGATCAGAGGGGCCAACGTAACGATATCCGGCGGTACGATCCTGAACGACTGCAAATACTATGCGCTTTACAACGAGGGTGGCAAGACCACGATTACAGGCGGGTATTTCTCCGGTTACCCGGGCATGAAAGACGTGTATATCGCCGGCGGTACGGTAGCAATTCAGGGCGGTTATTTCGAGGACAATCAGACTGCCGCAGCCGACGGATACGTTTATAAGGACAATGTACAGACAGTAGGCGGCATCACCTACAACTACGAGGTGGTGGCTCAATAACACTTTCAATCCGGAGTAGTCCGACAGCTCCTCCGGGTCCCGGACAAAGAATCGAAGGGTATTTCGAAATAAATTACAAACCGTTGAGTTACATCCCCTCCTTCCGAAAAATCGGAGGGGGGGGGTAATTCACAAAAACTCAACAAACCATGAAAAAACTATTCTTGTTGGCGGCGGGTCTCGCACTGACCCTCACCGCATGTCAGAAGGACGAGGGGCTCGTGTCCGACGGAGGGGCCGCCCAGACCATTACGATTGCCATCCCGCAAGGAACGCGGACACGCGCCACGGCGGCGGACTTCGGCAACGGAGCGAAAATCGACCGCTGTCTGCTTCAAATCTACCGGAACGGGCAACCCTACGGGGAGCAGCAGACTGCGGCGGTAACGGGTAATGCCGCGACGTTCAACCTGCGTCTGGTGGCTTCGCAGACCTACGATTTCGTTTTCTGGGCCGACTGCTCGACCGGAGACCACTATGACACGGACGATCTGACCCGTATTACGGTGAAGGGCGCCTATGCGGGCAACGACGACGAATTCGACGCCTTTACCGGCATACTGTCCGACTACAAGGTAACAGGATCGTTCTCGGAGAACATCACCCTGCGTCGTCCTTTCGGCCAGTTGAACGTCAAGACGTTCGACATGACTGCGATCCCCGATCCCGCACTGAAGCCGACGAAGGTGAAAGTGGCTTTCACGGCCGTTCCGACTTCGTTCGACGCCAAGAAAGGCGAGGTCGGCCAGGAGACGGCCGCGGTGGAATATACGGCCGACGTACTCAGCGCCGACGGCGATCTTACGGTCGATTATATCTGGGCGCCCGTCGAGGAGGCCACGCTGGCCGATTTCTCGATGACCTTCTACGGTTCCGACGATACCGAAATAGCGACCAACAGCGACTTCAAGAATATTCCCATCCGCCGCAACTACCGCACCAATGTTTCGGGCAACCTGCTGACCAAACAGGGTACACTCGACGTGACGATCAATCCGGACTTCGACCAACCCGACATCGACGACTATCCCGAACTGCGTGCCGCGCTGGCAAACGGCGGCAGCGTCGCCCTGTCGGAGGACGTAACGGTCAAGGCGCCGCTGGTCGTCGAAGGGGACAAAACGGTCGAGATCGACCTGAACGGCAAGAACATCATCAACGAGACATCGCTCCCAGACGGACAATACGGCAACACCACCGTATTCGAGGTGAAAGGAGGCGCCACGCTGAACATCAGGGGAGACGGCGACATCCATGCCATCGGAACCAAACCCAACGAGGACGGCTACCGCATGGCAGTATATGCTTACGGTGATGCGAAAGTGAACATCTACGGCGGCAATTTCTACAACGATCAGGAATTCAACGACGGTAACGCCCAGCTCGACCTCATCTATGCGGATCAAAATGCCATTATCAACATCTACGGCGGCCGGTTCGAGTCGGCATGTGCCAATGAGCGCGGCTATTGGGTGCTGAATCTGAAAGACAATTCGAACGCTGCCATCAATGTGTACGGCGGCACGTTCATCAATTTCGACCCGTCGAATTCAATGACGGAAAATCCGGTCAAGAATTTCGTTGCAGAGGGTTCCACGACTGTAAAAGTAAGTACAACTCCCGCACCGAACGGCACCTACGAAGTCGTTCCGGCAGGAGGACAGGCGAGCGTTCCCGTGGAAGTCAATGACGCAGCGGATCTGACCGGAGCACTGTCCAATCCGGCCATTGCCAAAATCGCCGTGGCTTCCGATATAGACCTCGCCTCCGTACCGGCGGAAAATCTCTCGTTCACCGAACACAAAACCATCGACATCAAGGAGGGGACGACCGTCCGGCTCGGCAGCGAGAACTTCCTGACGGCCGAAAAGGGCCTCACGCTGACCGGTAAGGGGACGATCGACAACTCTTCGGAAAACGATAGCAGCCTGAAGGGGGGGGGTGAAGGTTACCAGAAATCCCTGATTCACGTTACGGGCGGGGATTGCGTTATCGACGGAGTCACCCTGATCAACGACCCCGACTATCATTGGCACGGCAGCTCAGCTACGGGACATCCCTACAACAGTGCGGCGATCGCCTATTGGAACGATGCGAACGTAACCATCAAGAATGCCCGGATCATCTCGGGCGAGTTCACCGTCTGCGGTATGGGGCGTGACGTCGCAAGCGGCGAGATCACGCTCACCGACAGTTACTTCGAGTCCACGTCCTCGAATAAGGACAATGGTAAGCATTGGGCTTACGCGATGCGTCTGTTCGGGTCGAAAGTGCGGATCGACAACTGCGAAGTCAAGGGTATTCAGGGCGGTATTTCCATCGAAAGCTGCCAGGATGCCGTAATCAGCGGCGGCAAATACTATACGGAGAATACGCCGGGGGAGAAAGATGCCTTTTATCCGGTGTATATAACCAACGGCGCGAAGGTCACGATCACGGGCGGAGAGTTTTCCGCGCCCAACGACTGGTCGGGATTGCAGATCGAAGGGACCAGCGCGGTCGTATCGGGCGACAACGACGTGAATCTGCCGACCGGAAGCGTAATTCTCAAAGGCGGCAAATTCAGCGGCAAAGCCTACAACACGGAGACCAAGGTCGTTTACGAGCCGGCCGAGGGCTACAAGTGGCAGGCGATCGACGGCGCAGGCAATCAGCCCGGCGATCTGAAATGGGAGGTCGTCGCCCAATCGTTGTGACGGACTGCAAACCGATCGTCGGCCACTGAAAAATCGGAGAGTTTTCCGATGAAACACACATAATCCGCAAAAGGCCAGACCGCTCCCTGCGGATACAAAAGGAAACGGCCCTGCAACGACATCGCATATTCGTTGCAGGGCCGTTCATATTATCGGGCGACGAGAGAATATCCGGAGACTCCTCCGTCTCCGCCCCCGCCCCGAAAAAAGGCATCCGCATCCCGTTCCTCCGGTTCCGGCGACCGGACTACCGGATAAAATGCGTCCAGACGCGCTCCTCCTTTTCGGGCCGCGCCTCCGAAGCGAGCGGGCCGGCCTTGAGCAGCCGCGCCATGTTGCGTCCCAGCACCCGCATCGTCTGCAATCCTTCGGCATCCTGCGCCGCCTCGCCGGGCAGCCGTCCGTGCACGCTGTTCCAGTACTGCGACGAGACGACAGGCATGTTCGAGATGGTGAAATACTTGTTCAGCCGGTCGAACGCCGCACTCGCCCCGCCCCGGCGGCAAACGACCACCGCTGCGGCGGGTTTGTAGGCCAGCAGTTCCGAACAGGAGTAGAAGACCCGGTCGAGCAGCGCGCAGAGCGATCCGTTCGGCCCGGCATAATAGACGGGCGATCCCACGACCAGCCCGTCCGCATCGCGCAGGGCGACGCGCACCTCGTCGTAGAGCGGATCGCCGAATACGCAGCGCCCCAGGTCGGCGCACTTCCCGCAGGCGATACATCCTCGCACGGGTTTGTTCCCCAGTTGGACGATCTGCGTCCGTACGCCTTCCGCTTCGAGCGCCCCGGCCACTTCGGACAGGGCGATGAAGGTATTGCCCGCATGCCGCGGACTTCCGTTTATCAACAGTACTTTCATGGACAGTTGTCTTTATTGATTCGCCGGAGCAGCACCGCACGGGCCGCGCTCCCCGACGCTACTCCGTCAGATCGGCCGCCGAAAGCTCCTCGCTCTTGACGAAAGCCTTGGGGAAGGTCGCCGACACGCGCTCCTTGAGGATAATCGCCTCCTCGGTCGTCAGGCAGTTGCCTACCGACACCTTGAAATAGGGAATGTCGTAGCCCATGCAGACTTTCACGCCCGGAAAGGTCTCCTCGAAGAGTTTCCGCGCGGCGAACGCCCCTTCGCGGGCCTCCGGGCCGTTGTCCGAGAAGATGCAGACCCGATACCCCGGGAAGCGGTCGCGGCGTTCGGCGCGGGAGGCTTCCGCCACCGTGCGCCCTGCATCGCCGTATTCGACGGCGATCACCTGCGCCCGGCCGAAGAGCAACCCCGGCGCGGCGGCGGGCTCGGCCAACTGCCGCTTGAAGGCGTCGAGCGACTGCGCCGCCGCCCCGAAGACGGCCGCGAAAGACAGTGCGAGGGAGAGGAACAGCAATCTGCGCATCATTTCAGGTACTCTTTAATGTCGTCTTCCGACAGGCCAAAGGTATTCAAAAATTCCGACAACGGCATCATATCGCCGGAAATTTTCACGGGAACCACGCCGCTGCGCGCCCGGAACTCGTACGACAGCCCGATCCGCGAAAGATCGCCCTCGCCGAGGCGCCGCTCGACGACGTAGAAGGCCATCGGATCCGACGTCTCCAGCCGCCAGCGGGTTCCGACGAGGGTCGTCGCCCGACGCGGAATGCGGACCGGCTCGTGCAGACGGAGCGTCCCCACGCGCTTCCCGGCATAGAAGACGTCCAGACGCACGCGCCGGATCTTCAGGGTATGCCCCGTCCCGTTATGCACGCGCAGCACCGCATCGGCCCCGGCCGACCCCAGCCGTTCGAAACGTTCGACGGCCTCGACGCGCACGGCCTCCGGCTCCGTCCTGCCGCACGCGGCGGCAGCCAGCACCGCCAGCGACACGAGCAGCAGCCTCGCCGCAGCACGGCGCAGCGTCCGTCCGACACCTCCGCACCGCGCCGTCATCGCTCCCCGACATAGATTTGCGCGATGCCGAAACTCTGGCTCCGGGCCCGGCAGTCGCGGAATCCGGCCCGGGCCATCATCCCGAGGAACTCCTCCGGCGGGGGAAACTCCCCGACCGAAGCCGGAAGATACTCGTACGCCCGCCGGTCGTGCGACACCGCCCCGCCGATACGCGGCAGAATCCGGTAGGAGTAAAATTCGTACAACGTCCGGAACAGCCGGTTCCGGGGACGCGAGAACTCCAGAATCACGACGCGCCCCCCGGGCCTCACGACCCGGGCCATCTCCCGGAGCCCCGCCTCGAGGTCGCCGAAGTTCCGGACCCCGAACGCCACGGTCGCCACATCCACCGAGCCGTCGGCCGCCGCGAGGCGTTCGGCATCCCCGCAGTCGAGAACGATCCGTCCGTCCAGCCCCCGCTGTTCGACCTTGCGGCGCGCCACGGCGAGCATCTCCTCCGAGAGGTCCACCCCGAGCACCTGCACTCCGGCGATGCGGCGCGCCATCTCGATGGCCAGGTCACCCGTGCCGGTGGCCACGTCCAGAATCCGCCGCGGCGCGGCCCGCCGCACCTCGCGCACCACACGGCGGCGCCACAGGCGGTCCACGTTCATCGAAAGCGTGTGGTTCAGAAGGTCGTAACGCGGTGCGATGCGGTCGAACATCTCGCGGACCTCCTCCTTCTTGGTCTGATCGGTATCGTACGGTTTCATCTCTTTCTCATTCGTATCTTATCGTCTCTTCGGGCTTGACGGTGGAGACCACGCAGGCCGGCACGACGAGCAGCGCGACGATCGCCGCGACGAATCCCGCGTTGAGCAGCAGCCACCAGCCCCACCCCAGCGCCACGGGCACCTCGGAGAGCAGGTATCCCTCGGCGTCGAGCTTCACCAGATGCGTCGCCCGCTGCAACAGGCACAGCCCGACGCCCGCAGCGTTTCCCCACGCCAGCCCGCGCAGCGTGATGAAGGCGGCCCGCCACAGGAAGATGCGCCGCAACTGCCCGTCGGACATTCCGAACGCCTTGAGCAGCCCGATCATCCGCGTGCGTTCGAGCACGAGGATCATCAGCGCCGAGGCCATGTTGAAAAAGGCCACGACGAGCATGATGACGACGATCACCGCCCCGTTCACGTCGTGCGCCCGGAGCCAGTCGAAGATGTTCGGATAGCGCTCCATGACGCTCGTGGCCACCAGATTGCGCGTATCGTCCGACTCGTCGTAGAGCAGCGCGTCGCTCAGCCGCGCGGCGAAGGCGTCCGCCCCGGCGAGGTCGTCGAGCAGAATCTCGTAGCCCGAGACCTTCTCCGGCGTCCATTCGGCCAGCCGCTGCACGTTGCGCAGATCGGTCAGCACCACCGCCCCGTCCATGTCCTCCAGCCCCGAAGCATAGATGCCCGAGACCTTGAACCGGTCGCGGCGCGGCAGCTCGCCCGGCTCGACGAAGAGCATCTCGACACGGTCGCCCACGCCCAGCCGCAACCGGTCGGCCAGCGTCCGCGACAGCAGCGCGTCCTTCGTGCGGACCGAATCCCCCACGCGGGGCAGTTCGCCCTCCGTGAGCCACTCCCGGAAGAAGCGCCAGTCGAAACTCCCGTCCACGCCTTTGAGCACGATGCCCTCCACGGCGTCGGCCGTGCGGACGATGCCGCCCCGAAGAGCGTAGGGGGCCATCGCGCGGAAGCCCTCCGTCGTGCGGATCAGCTCCTCGACATGCGCGCTCCGCACGACGGGTTCGGCGTCGAGCGTCCCCACGCCCCGCACGTCGGTCACGGCGACATGGCCCGCGAATCCCGTCATCTTGGCCGCCACCTCGCGCTTGAAACCCAGGATGACGGCCAGCGCGAGAATCATCACGGCCACGCCCAACGCCACCGACACCACGGCGATGCGCTCCATCACGCCGGGCCGGTTCTCCGGCGAGGGACGGGCCATGCGGCGGGCAATGAAAAACGACAGGTTCACGACAGCGGTATTTTGTCCGAAAATTTATGCAAAGTAACACATAATTTCGTATTTTTGCCCGAAAGAACCGTTTTTTGTGAATCGTCATGAATAAACAGGCACTCATCACGGGAGCCACCTCGGGAATCGGACGCGCCACGGCGCTCCGGCTGGCCCGGGAGGGATACGACATCACGGCGACGGGCCGCCGCGCCGAACGCCTCGCGCAACTCGCCCGGGAGATCGCCGCCGCGGGCGGCCGCTGCACGACGCTCGCATTCGACGTCCGCTCGGAGGAGGAGGTGCGCCGGGCGCTGGAACCGCTCGAGCGGGTCGATCTGCTGGTGAACAACGCCGGACTGGCCGCCGGGCTGGAGCACATCGACCGGGGCGACACGCGCGACTGGGACGCCATGATCGACACCAACGTCAAAGGGCTGCTCTACGTCACACGCGTCATCGCACCCAAGATGGTCGCCGCGGGCCGCGGCCACATCTTCAACATCGGCTCGATCGCCGGCACGGAGCCTTACGAGAACGGCGCGGTCTACTGCGCTTCGAAGCACGCCGTGCACGCCATTTCGCAGTCGATGCGCGCCGACCTGCTCGCAGCGGGCGTGAAGGTGACCGAGATCCGCCCGGGCATGGTCGAAACGGAGTTCTCGCTCGTCCGCTTCCACGGCGACCGCGAAGCCGCCGACCGGGTCTATGACGGGGTCGAGCCCCTCACCGGCGAGGATATTGCGGAGGCCATCGCATGGGCCGCACAATTACCGGCGCACATGAACGTTAATGATATGGTGCTGATGCCCGCGCAGCAGGCGGGAGCCTACTACACGCACCGGAAACACACGCCGGAGCGCTAAACCCGTCCCGCGGCCGCCCCGCCGGAAACGCCGCACGGCGACCGGAGCACCGGAGCGAAGCGGAAGTTCCCGGCAAGCGGCGGAGGCTCCCGGCAGAAAATGCCGGTGCGCACCGGCACCCGAACCAGACAAAAATTTTTACGACCATGTTACAACCCCTCATCGTCCTGCTCCAGGCAGGCTACTACGCAGAGCCGGCGGCCAGCCGTTATTCGGCCGCCTCGACCGGCATGTTTTTCCTGATCATCGCCATCGGCATCGTGGGCTACATCGTGCAGGCGCGCCTGCAGTCGGTGTTTAAAAAGTACTCGAAGGTGCAGTTCCCGGGCGGGCTCACGGGCGCCGAAGTCGCCGAGAAGATGCTCCGCGACAACAACATCCACAACGTGAAGGTCACGCACGTGGGCGGCCACCTCACCGACCACTTCAACCCGCAGACGATGACCGTCAATCTGAGCGACTCGGTCTATTCCTCGTCGAGCGTGGCCGCCGCCGCGGTCGCGGCCCACGAATGCGGCCACGCCGTGCAGCACGCCCGCGGCTACGCCCCGCTGGCGCTCCGCTCGCAGTTGGTTCCCGTGGTGCAGTTCGCCTCGTCGTCGGCCATGTGGGTCATCCTGCTGGGGCTGGTGATCCTGGCCACGACGCAGAACGAGCTGCTGTGCTGGATCGGCGTGGGCATGATCGCCATGTCGGCGCTCTTCTCGCTCATCACCCTGCCCGTCGAATACAACGCCTCGGCCCGTGCGCTGGAGTGGTTGCAGACGAGCCGCACGATGGAGGGAGCGCAGTTGGCACAGGCCCGGGAGGCCCTTTCGTGGGCGGCCCGCACCTACCTCGTGGCGGCGCTGAGCGCCATCGCCTCGGTTCTCTACTACGTGCTGCTGATCCTCGGCGGACGACGCGACTGAACGGTCCCGGATGAACACCCCCGAAAAAGACTACACGCACAAGGGATGGATTGCGGCCGCGGCGCTGATCGCAGTGCTCGTGGCCGTCAGTTTCATCCCCCCGCAGAGCCTCGGCGGCGTCAAGCTCCGCCGGGCCAACATCCTCTCGGACCTCGTCACGTTCGACGACGCCGCAGCCCCCGCGCCGGAGCCGCAGCCTTTCGACGAGGCGGAATTCCATGTCGATATGGAGCGGGTGGCCGAACGCATCGAGGCCGACACCGCGCCGCGCGCCGTGCAGACCACCTTCGCGTGGGATCTCCGCCGCGACAGCGCCGCACGCCGCCGCACCGCCGCGCCCGACACCGCACGGCTCGTCGCGCAGCTCACGCCGATCGAGGACTTCGACACCACGGGCATGCGGGGAATGCGGGCCTTCTGCGACACGCTGCTCAACGCCCGGCGGCCCGTGCGCATCGCCTTCTTCGGCGACTCGTTCGTCGAAGGGGACATCCTCACGGCCGACCTGCGCGAGAAGTTGCAACTCGCCTATGGCGGAGGCGGCACGGGCTTCGCCCCGACCTCCTCGCCGCTGACCGGCTTCCGCCGCACCGTCCGGACCGACGCAAAGGGGTGGACCTCCTACAATATCATGCAGCGCAAGCGGGCGCCCGAGACGCTGCGCGGACACTTCTATGTCTCGGGCTGGATGAGCCAGCCCGCCGCGGGCGCCTCGACGCGCTGGGAAAGCACCGACGCGCGACAGCGACTCGACTCCTGCACGACGGCGCACGTGCTTTTCCGTTCGCCCTCCGACAGCCGCGTCCGCCTGACGCTCAACGACACGCTGCGCCGCACGTTCGACATCCCCGGGGACGAGGCCGTGCGGCGGATCGTCGTGCGCGCCCCGCATCTGCACGCCCTGGCGTTCGAGGTGCTCTCGGGCACGGAGGGCTTCGCCGGCTACGGCGCCGTATTCGAAAGCGATGCCGGTGTGGTCGTGGACAACTACTCGGTGCGCAGCAACAACGGCCAGGCCATGTTCTGGACCGACCCTTCGGTCAATGCCCAGATCGACGCCATGCTGCACTACGACCTGGTGATTCTCCAGTACGGGCTCAACATCATGCAGGCGGGCGTGAAGGACTACTCCGGCTACTCGCGGCAGATCGAGAAAATGGTGGCCTACGTCCGCCGCTGCTTCCCGGGAGCCGCCGTGCTGGTGCTGGGCGTCAGCGACCGTTCGGTGAAGGGCGACGCGGGCTTCGAACCGATGGACGCCATTCCTCACATGACCGACTTCCAGCGGCGCGCGGCCCGGAACACGGGCGCCGCCTTCTGGCCGACGTGCGACGCCATGCGGGCGCAGGGCGGCATGGAGCGGTTCGTGCAGAACGGCTGGGCCGGCAAGGACTTCACCCACATCAACTACGCCGGCGGCAGCCGCGTGGCCTGGGCGCTCGTCGATGCGCTCAACGACTTCACGGCCCGGCACGCCACGCTCCGCGCCGCCGAGGAGTTGCGGCGGCAGATGCGCAAAAGCGTTCTCCCGCCGCGCGAAAGGCGGCGGATCGAGCGCCAGCTGCTGCCGGGCGTCGGCCCCGAACCCTTTAACGACCCGCGGCGATGATCCTACCTTCGGCGGACGCTCTTCCGGAAAAACTGCTGGCGCTGCTCGCCTACGACGCCTCGTCGCCGCTGATATTCAGCAGCGGACTGTTCCTCTTCCTCTTCGCCGGCTTCATGCTCCTCTACGGCGCATTCCGCCGGGCGCCGATGGCCCGCATCGTCTATGTCATCCTCTTCTCGCTCTACTTCTACTACAAGTCGAGCGGCATCTACTTCCTGCTGCTCGTCTTCGCCGCGGCGAGCGACTTCGCCATCGCACGGGCGATGGCCCGCACGACGCGGCGCGGCGCACGGCGGGGGCTCGTGGCGCTGAGCGTCCTGGTGAACCTCTCGATGCTCGGCTACTTCAAGTACACGAACTTTCTCATCGACATTGCGAACCAGCTCTTCGGGCAGGGATTCCTGCAGTTCCAGAACATCTTCCTGCCGGTGGGCATCTCGTTCTTCGTCTTCCAGTCGATGAGCTACACCATAGACGTTTACCGCGGCCAGCTCAAGCCCCTGTCCAACTGGCTCGACTACCTGTTCTACCTCTCGTTCTTCCCGCAACTGGTGGCCGGCCCGATCGTCCGCGCCCGCGACTTCATCCCGCAGATCCGCCAGAATCCCGTCGTCGTCACACGCGCCATGTTCGGCACGGGCGTCTTCCTGATCCTCACGGGGCTGTTCAAGAAGGCGATCGTCTCGGACTACATCTCGCTCAACTTCGTGGACCGCATCTTCGACGAACCGCTGCTCTACTCCGGCTTCGAATGCCTCATGGGCATCTACGGCTACGCGCTGCAGATCTACTGCGACTTCTCGGGCTACTCGGACATGGCCATCGGCATCGCGCTGTTCATGGGCTTCCGCTTTCCGAAGAACTTCGACGCCCCCTACAAATCGGCCACGATCACCGAATTCTGGCGGCGGTGGCACATCTCGCTCTCGACGTGGCTGCGCGACTACCTGTACATCTCGCTCGGCGGCAACCGCAAGGGTCGGCTGCGCACCTACCTGAACCTGCTCCTGACGATGCTGCTGGGCGGCCTGTGGCACGGCGCGGCGGTGCGCTTCATCCTCTGGGGCGGGCTGCACGGCGCGGCGCTCGCACTCCACAAACTCTGGCTGGCCGCCGTTCCCGGAGCGAAACCCACCGGCGCGCAGATGAACCGGTGGAGCCGCGCGGCAGGCATCTTTCTCACGTTCAACCTCGTATGCTTCGGCTGGCTCCTGTTCCGCGCCGAATCGATGCAGACCGTGGAGCTGATGCTGCACCAGATCGTCCACAACTTCAACGCCCCGATGATCCCGCAGGTGCTGACGGGCTACGCGGGCGTCTTCGCCCTCGTCGCCGCCGGCTACCTGCTGCACATGCTGCCGGGCCGCGCGGACGCCGCAGCGCAGCGGATCGTGACCTGCGCGCCGCTGGTGCTGCAAGTGTTGATGGCCGCGGCGATGATCTGGTTCGTCATGCAGATCAAGTCGAGCGACATCCAGCCGTTCATCTATTTCCAATTCTGAAAAGACATGTACACCTTCGACCACGACCTGTTCCTCGCCCTGAATTTCGACGGAGGGCCGCAACTGGACCGCATCATGCTCGCACTCTCCGGAACGACCATGTGGCTGCCGCTCTACGCCCTGATCCTCTGGCTCGTCTGGCGGCGCACGGGCTGGCGCGGCCTGGCGGTCTTCACCGCGGCGATGATCGCCGCGCTGGCGCTCTCGGACATGGTCTCGGGCATCTTCAAGCACAACGGGCTGCTGGGCGGTCTGCTCCCCGGCTTCGAGCCGCGTCCGCGTCCCATGTTCACCCCCTCGCTCGAAGGGCTGGCGATCACCCCCGACTCGCTCCACGCGCTGCGCCGGATGACGCCCGACGCCCTCGCCGCCGCAGGCTATGCCGGCGACTGGGCTGTGCACGTGCCGCCCGAGGCCGTGAGCGGCCGTTACGGAACCGTCTCGGCCCATGCCGCGACGATCGTGGCGCTGGCCGTGCTCTCCGCCCCGGCCGTCCGCCGGAGGTGGTTCACCCTGCTGATGGTGCTCTGCACCGCGGCGATCTGCTACTCGCGCATCTACCTGGGCAAGCACTTTCCGATGGACCTCGTGTGGGGGTCGCTCGTGGGCGCCGCGCTGGGTCGGGCGGCCTACGCCATCTACCGGCGGTTCGGCGGGAGCGCAGCGGCGGAATAATTGCGATTCTCCCCTTTTTTCGCTACCTTTGCGGGGTCGAATCCGAAAACGATAAAAACACCGAAATATGGCAATCGAACTCAGCGAACAGGAACAGTTGCGCCGGCAGTCGCTCAAGGCGTTGCGCGACCTGGGCATCGAGCCCTACCCCGCCGCGCGCTACGAGGTGACGGCCACGGCACGCGAAATCGCCGAAAACTACGACGAGACGAAGCAGAACTACGGAGAGGTGCGCATCGCGGGCCGCATCATGTCGCGCCGCATCATGGGCAGCGCCTCGTTCTTCGAACTGCAAGACCACACGGGCCGCATCCAGATCTACATCCGCCGCGACGACATCTGCCCCGAGGGCGATCCGACGCTCTACAACACCGTGTTCAAGAAACTGCTCGACATCGGCGACTTCGTGGGCGTCGAGGGATTCGCCTTCCGCACCAACACGGGCGAGCTGTCGGTGCACTGCCGCCGCTTCACCGTGCTGTCGAAGTCGATCCGCCCGCTGCCCGTGGTCAAGGAGAAGGACGGCCGGACGTTCGACGCCTTCACCGACCCGGAGGTCCGCTACCGCCAGCGCTACCTCGACCTGATCGTCAATCCGCAGGTCAAGGAGGTCTTCGTCAAGCGCGCGAAGATCATGGCCACGATGCGCGAATACTTCAACGAAAAGGGCTACGTCGAGGTCGAGACGCCGATTCTGCAACCCATTCCGGGCGGTGCGTCGGCCCGTCCGTTCATCACGCACCACAATTCGCTGGACATCGACCTCTACCTGCGCATCGCCACGGAGCTGTATCTCAAGAAGCTCATCGTCGGCGGATTCGACGGCGTTTACGAGTTCGGCAAGAACTTCCGCAACGAGGGCATGGACCGCACGCACAACCCCGAGTTCACCTGCATGGAGATCTACGTGGCCTACAAGGACTACCTCTGGATGATGGAGTTCACCGAACGGATGCTCGAACGCGTGGCGCTCGCCGTGAACGGCACGACGGAGCTTACGATCGACGGCCGCGAGGTTTCGTTCAAGGCCCCGTTCCGCCGGCTGACGATGACCGACGCCATCCGCGAAAAGACCGGCTACGACATCACGGGCCAGTCGGAGGAACAGCTGCGCGAGGCGTGCAAGCGTCTGAATGTCGAGATTGACGAGACGATGGGCAAGGGCAAGCTCATCGACGCCATCTTCGGACAGTACTGCGAGGAGGAGCTCGTACAGCCCACCTTCATCACCGACTATCCGATCGAAATGTCGCCCCTCTGCAAGCGTCACCGCTCGAATCCCGACCTGACGGAACGTTTCGAGCTGTTCGTGAACGGCAAGGAGCTGTGCAACGCCTACTCGGAGCTGAACGACCCGATCGACCAACTGGAGCGCTTCCAGGAGCAGCTGCGGCTGTCGGAGAAGGGCGACGACGAGGCCATGTTCATCGACATGGACTTCGTGCGCGCGCTGGAGTTCGGAATGCCCACCTGCTCGGGCATGGGAATCGGAATCGACCGTCTGACGATGTTCATGACCGGCCAGCCGTCGATCCAGGACGTGCTGTTCTTCCCGCAGATGCGTCCCGAGAAGAAGGCCGTCGCGGATCCCGCGGAGGCCTACACCGCCATCGGCGTTCCCGAGGAGTGGGTCCCCGTCATACAGAAAATGGGGTACGTAACCGTAGAATCGCTCCGGAAACTCGCCCCGGGCAAGTTCTTCAACGACCTCTGCGGCTTCAACAAGAAAAACAAGCTCGGTCTGAAGGCCCCCTCGATGGAGGAGGTGAAGGGCTGGTGCGCCGGGGAGTGACCGCCGGTTCCGGATACGGCCGAAAGCGGAAAACACGAAATTACCGTTTAACGAAACAGAATAACTACCATGAGAAAGAAAATCGTAGCCGGCAACTGGAAGATGAATACGCTTCCTGCCGAAGGAGTCGAACTGGCCAAAGGAGTCGCCGCAGGACGCGGCGAGGAGTGCTCGTGCGTGAACTTCATCGTATGTCCGCCGTTCACCCACCTCTCGATGGTGGCCGAGGCGCTGAAAGGTTCGGACATCGCACTCGGCGCACAGGACTGCGCCACGGAGGCCAAGGGCGCCTATACGGGCGAGGTCGCCGCACAGATGATCGCGGCGCTGGGCTGCAAGTACGTGATCCTCGGACACTCGGAGCGCCGCCAGTACTACGGCGAGACCTCCGCCACGCTCAACAAGAAGATGGCGCAGGCCTATGCCAACGATCTCACGCCGATCTACTGCGTGGGCGAGAACCTCGAGGAACGCGAGGCCGGCAAGCACTTCGACGTGGTGAAGGCCCAGATCGAGGAGGTGGTCTATAACCTCACGGAAGAGCAGTTCCGCAACCTCGTGATCGCCTACGAGCCCGTCTGGGCCATCGGCACGGGCAAGACCGCGACGGCCGAGCAGGCGCAGGAGATCCACGCCTACATCCGCAAGGTGCTCGCCGCCAAGTTCGGCGCGGCGGCCGAAGAGTGCCCGATCCTCTACGGAGGTTCCTGCAAGCCCTCGAACGCAGCCGAGATCTTCGCCAAGGAGGACGTGGACGGCGGCCTGATCGGCGGCGCAGCCCTCAAGGCGGAGGACTTCCTCGCCATCGGCAAGGGCTTCACGAAGTAACCGGCCGCACGAGAGAAAGCGGCTGCACGGAGCGATCCGGCAGCCCGGCGAATACGAAAGACCCCTGCTTCTCGGAATCGGGAAGCAGGGGTCCGTTTTCATCCGCGGAAAGCCGCGGGGATCAGTCGTCGAAGCCGATCACATTGAACTGACGGTCGAACTTGATCTCGAGCCCGTTCGAAAGCTCGATCTCCCAGGTGTACTTGTTCCGCTCGATCTTCCGGATATACTGGTTCGGGAAGTTGCTCTTGGCGACATACTCCTGGATCTGCGCCGGAACGACCGACGCCGGAACGGCCTCGTACTTCCGCTCCACGGAGGACCACTCGCCGTCGGAACGGAAATCCACCTCGGTCCGGTCCGTATAGGTCACTTCGTACTCCGAGCCGATGAACTTCGGGTCCTCCACCGCGAAGGCCACGGTCAGCCCCTTGAAATGGGCCGCGAGGAACTGTTGCGCGACAGCGGGCAGTTTGTCCACGGCGATCGGACGCTCGCGGTCTCCGGCGAAGGTAGAAGCGATACCGGCGAATAAGAGAACGGCTGCAACAAGAATCTTTTTCATAATCGTAATTTTTTTATCGGTTAATACTGTTTCGTTTTATTTTACGATACAAAGATCGGGCTCGATTCTGAACGGAATCTAAAATCCGCATTTTATCCGGTATTTTTTTCGAAAAACGCGATCGCATGCACCCGACCGGCAGCATCCCGCCGTTCAGACCATCCTCCCGCAAACAGCAAACCGCCCTTCCCGGTTC
>PPYE01617470.1_pt1 | contig 24159 bp, 19 predicted proteins | sample 1559881 | NCBI WGS metagenome assembly PPYE01 (sample SAMN08240022, study PRJNA423297) | Human gut metagenome, whole genome shotgun sequencing project. | reverse complement strand
CGACAAAGGACGTGTCTTTGGACTGTCTTATCTAGCCCAGCAGTTGGGTGCCGTGATGGGACCGATTGTCGGCGGCGCAATGACTGCGTACTTCTCTTATAAGTTCATCATCGGAATGTCCGGCTTTATCTGCTTACCGCTCGTACTCTATCTGTTTCTCAAGAGACCTGCTAAGACGGAAGGTACCGGAACTCCGCTGGTGTAGGAACACTTCTAAGTTCGTGTGAGTTATTGAAAAACGTCCGCCTGCTAAACAAGCGACGGACGTTTTCATTATTTTCAGCAGCCGGATTGCTAAAATCCGTGCTCAAACACAATTCGAACGTTTGGAGGAAAGCTATGAAATTCACCGATATGCTTCAGCACTGCTGGGATGTCAATCAGTCATTACTTTGCGTCGGCTTAGACCCCGATCCCAAACGTTTCCCGAAGCAGTTTGAAAGCAACAAGCATGCCATCCTGGACTTCTGCTGGGACATCGTTAAATCGACCGGAGATTTGGTCTGTGCCTTTAAACCGCAGATTGCTTACTTTGCTTCTTCCGGCGCGGAAGATCAGCTCAAAGAACTGATTGCCCGCATTCACGGCGAATATCCGGAAGTTCCCGTGATTCTTGATGCTAAGCGCGGCGACATCGGCTCCACTGCCAAGCATTATGCTAAGGAGGCCTTCGAACGTTTCGGAGCTGACTGCGTCACGCTTTCTCCTTACATGGGCTTTGATTCCGTCGAGCCTTACCTTGAGTATCCGGACAAAGGTGCCTTCATCCTTTGCCGCACCAGCAACAAAGGCGGCGACGACTTCCAGATGCTCGACTGCGGAGGCCAGCCGCTTTATCACGCAGTTGCGAAAAAAGTAGAGCAGTGGAATACCACCGGTCAGCTCGGCCTTGTGATCGGAGGCACTTATCCGAAAGAACTCGCGAGTGTTCGTGCCTTAACGCCGGAATTAAACTTCCTCGTTCCCGGCATCGGAGCTCAGGGCGGAGACATCAATGCCTGTGTGCAGAGCGGTATGAACGCGCAGAAGACCGGCATGGTGATCAATTCCAGCCGAGCTATTCTTTATGCATCCTCCGGCGAAGACTTCAAAGAAAAAGCCAGAGCGGTCGCGATGCAGACTCGCGATGCGATCAATGCAGCCCGAGGACTCTAAATTTCGTTGACGATGGTGCGTTGCGGGATGTCCCAGAAAGGCGCCACCATGTCTTCTTTGCTTTTGAAAAATTGAACCAGGCGCGTTTGGAACCACTGCAGAAATACGCGGTGGCGGCGGATGCGCCAATTTGTTTTTGAAGTGCACACAAAGCACTCCACCGGCGGATGGACCCAGCCGGGAAGAATCGGGACCAGAATGCCCGAGGCAATTTCCTGTGCGCAGTGAAAAAGCGGCAAATCCACCGAGATGCCCAGCCCGTCAATGACAGACTTTTTAATCGCTAGAATGTTGGAAACTCTGAGTACTTGTTTCCATTTCACTTCTTCGCGTTTATCACCGTTTTCTAAGTAACGCGTGGCGGAACGCACTGAACCGTCATAAACCAAAACTGTGTGCGCGGCTAAATCCTTGGGATGCAGAGGCATTCCATGCTCTTCGATGTAGCGGCGCGAAGCTACGGGCACATAGACGTTGCGTCCTCTTGAGTAAGACACAATCCGCGGATCCTTGGATTTAAAGCTAGCTACTGAGATGTCGGCCTTGTACTGAAGGATGTCCTGGACGTTTCCGCCGCCGACAATGTCAAAGACGATCTCAGGGTACTGAGAGTTGAATTCCATTAGCATCGGGATGTAGACCGCAACGGAGCCGGGCGCCAAAGAGAGGCGAATTTTTCCTGCCATGCCGGCCGAGCTCTGTGTCAGCTCTTTGACCATCTCCTCGTGCTGCAAAAGAATATTCGAAGCATGCTCATAGGCGATCTGGCCGGACTCCGTGAGCTGCAGGGGTCTTGTCACACGGAGTATGAGCGTCTGCCCCAAAGCATTTTCTAAGGAGGTCAGCGCGCGAGAGACGGTTGAGACTTCTACATCAAACTCTCCGGCGGTATCAGAGAAGTTTCGGGTATTGCACAAGCTGCAAAAAAGGCGCCAGGCACTGAGGTCGTCTAGTTTTGACATGATGCGAAAAAAGGAATCGAGGATCTGTACATACTTTCTAACAAAAGCGACAAATACGCAAGTACTTTGCGTAAAACGCAAAGTAGCGTTTCCGATTTCGCCTGTCAGTTTTGAGGCCGGCTCATCAAAATAATAAAAAACAACCTCAAAACATAGGAGAAAAACAGATGACAGTCAGAGACGAGTTCTTCTGGTTGGGCGAAATCAATAAAGCCACGCTCGTGATCAACTCTCGTCAAGGTCTTTTGCCGATGCCGATCGCCGAAGAAGCGGCCAAGGCACTTCGTGAAGTTTTAGCCGACGGAGACGCTGATCCGACCAAGAGAGCTAAGACCTACATCACGTTTGAACCGTTAATGCTCAAAAAAGCAGATCCCGTGATCACGCTGATGCACGCCGGCCGTTCCAGCCAGGATATGCACGCAACTTATCGTTCTGCCATTCTTCGCGACCATGTTCTCGAAGTCGGTGACGCATTGAATGCCGTGCTGGAAACCATGACCGACCTGGCGGACAAAAACCGTGAAACGGTTGTCCCCAACTACACCAACGGTGTTGCTGCTCAGCCCAACAGCTTGGCGCATTACCTTCTTGCATTCTTAGCCGGCTTCAGCCGCGATGCGCAGAAGCTTCGTCAGTTCTACGTCCGTCTTGACCGCTGCCCGATGGGAAGCACCGTCCTGAACGGTACCTGCTGGCCGCTGGACCGCGAAGCCATGTGCAAACGTTTAGGCTTTGAAGCTGTCGCAGAAAACGCTTACGACGCCACACAGATCGGTCAGAGCGATCTGCCCGTCGAGTTCGCTTCAATTCTCACCGGCATTTGTCTGCATATCAATGTGTTCTTGGAAGACCTGATGGTTCAGTACGCTCAGGCTCGTCCCTGGATTCTTCTGCAGGAAGGCGGCGACAACACCTACGTTTCTTCCGCAATGCCGCAGAAACGCAATCCCGGCTTAGTGAATAACTGCAGAACGGAATCTTCTTCCGTGATCGGCGAAGCTCAGGCCGAGTTCTTCCGCGCTCACAATCTCCAGAGCGGCATGATTGACCCGAAGAATCAGACACTCAATGGTGCTTTGGCTCTTCATGCGGTTAAAGTTCTTACCATGTTTAACCGAGTTCTCAAAGCACTCGTGATCAACAAAGATCGTGCATTAGAAGAACTTAACAGCGACTGGACGGCCAGCCAGGAAGTTGCCGACCGTCTGATGAAGGAATACGGCGTCCCGTTCCGTATCGGCCACCACGCAGCCAGCCACATTGTTTCCTATGCTCGCGCCAACAACATTCTTCCGCTCGACTTCCCGTACGCCAAGATGCAGGAAATTTACAAGGAAGTCATCGAAAAAGAATTCCCGGAAGGCGATCCGAAATTCCCGATGAGTGAAGAAGAATTCCGAGAAGCCTTAAATCCGGTTTCCATCGTTCACAACCGTAAGACTTTAGGCGGACCTCAGCCCGCCGAGCTCGAACGCATGCTCAAAGAGCAGACCGCCGAAAACCATCTCAACGAACAATGGGTGGCCGACAAGAAAGCCTTTATCCAATCTTCCCTCGATAAATTAAATAAAGAATTTGAAACCTTAGGAGAATAATCATGACAGTACTTCTGCCTTGGTTTGCCCTGGTCGTCACTATCCTGGCGGGCTGGGCGATCATTAAAAGATTGTCTACTTCGATGGTCCTGCTGTTTGCCGGCTTGGCCATGATCAGCTTTGCCGTGATCTGCGGTGTTCACGGCTTCCTGCCGAAAGGCGTTAAACCTTCCGGCTTCGTATGGTTTGATATTTTTGAACTGCTTCGCTCTATCGCAACTAAACAGACTTCCGGCATCGGTCTTCTGATTATGGTCGCCGGCGGTTACGCTGCCTATATGGACAGAATCGGCGCTGCACACGCTCTTGTTCGTGTCTGCGTTAAACCTCTGGACGCTTTGTCCTCTCCGTATCTCGTTCTGGTAATGGGTTACCTCATCGGTCAGGCTCTGGTTACTGTGATCCCGAGTGCCGCAGGTTTGGCTATGCTGCTGTTGGTTGCTCTCTTCCCGATTCTTCGCGCTGTCGGATGTTCCGCCGCTGCTTCTGCCGCTGTTATTGGTACATCTGCCGGTATGACGTTAGGGCCGGCCTCCGGTACTGCTAACCTTGCCGCTCAGACAGCCGGCTTAGAACCGATTATCTACTTCGTTCAGTGCCAGCTGCCGGTTGCCATTCCGACATTGATCGTTGTCGCAATCTGCCACTACTTCGTTCAGAAGTACTATGACAAGAAGAACGACGACGTTTATTCGGACGCCATTCTGACTAAGAAAGACGACCTTCGCAATGTTCCTGGCTGGTACGCCATTCTCCCGGTCCTGCCGATCGCTTTAATGATCGTCTTCAGTAAGCTCGTCTACTCTGCCGTCAAGCTCAACACCATTAGCGCTCTGCTTCTCGTTTGGGTCTTCACAATCATCGTTGAACTCATCAGACGTCGTGACTTTAAGCCGGTTCTTGCCGACGGTGCTTTCATCTTCAAAGCCATGGGCGGTATGTTCTCCTCCATCGTTGCTCTGATTATCTGCGCTGAATTCTTTGCCACCGGCCTGAAAGTTACAGGTTTGATCTCCGCACTGATTACACACGCTCAGGGCATGGGCTTAGGCCTCAACGGTATGACCGCTGTTCTTACAGGTGTTGTCGGTATCGTTACCTTCCTGACCGGCTCCGGTGTCGGTGCCTTCTCCAGCTTCGCAGCTCTGGCTCCTGAAGTTGCCAACGGTCTCGGTGGTACTGCAGCCGCCTTCGTTACTCCGATGCAGTTTGCTTCCGGCATGCTCCGCGCTATGTCTCCTGTCGCCGGTGTCATCATCGCGGTTGCCGGTGCAGCCGGTGTCTCTCCGATGGCTATCGTCCGCCGTACTTGGATTCCGATGATCGCCGGTATGATCACCGTCCTCATCGCCAACGTTGTCTTCTTAGGCTAACTCTCATGAACATACGGGCCCCTTGCGGGCCCGTCGGAGAATCAAATGAAAAAAATCCTCATCCCCGCTTTAACAGCAGCGCTGTTGTGTTCTTCTGCCTTTGCTTTGGAAACTTCGGTTGCTCCGAAAGTGACCGATATCAAAAATCATTCACCGAAAACCGGCCTGATCGTCGGCAACTCTTACAGCTTCTATAACTGCGGTGTTCACAGCTATTTGAGAGGCTTGACACGAGAAAACAAACAGGATTGGAAAGCCCGCATCATTACGATCAGCTCCGGCCGTCTCTCCTATCATGATGTCGAACAGTACATGGGTCCGCATGAAATGGATCCTTATGCCAAGAAAGATGAGAAGGGCAATCTGATCAATCCGATGTTTGATGTTGTCATTCTGCAGGGTATGTCGACGGAACCGATTGCAGAAAAGAGCATTCCGACATTCAAGAAGTTTTTGAAGCAGCACGTTGCCACCATCAAGGCAAAGGGTGCCGAACCGATTGTTGTTGATACTTGGGCTCGTCAAAACAAGCCTGAAGATACGAAGAAACTGGCAGACGCCATTATTACGGCTGCCAATGAAAATGATGCGATTGTTTTGCCGGTCGGCTTGGCCTTTGCAGAAAGCCTGAAGCAGCGCCCGGATCTTCTGATGCATCAGAAGGATAAAAGCCATCCGACAGCAGCAGGCTCTTATCTGTACGGAGCAATGCTTTACGGGCTTCTTTTCCAGAAGAGTCCCGAAGGCATGACTTACTTAGGCGAATGCGAAAAACCGCTGAAGCCTGAAGATGCCAAGTTCCTTCAGAAATTGGCTTGGGACGTCCTTACAGATTTCTACGGCTGGAAAAAATAAGTAAGAAACAGAATTCTTTACCTCTTGCGGCCTTCGCGAACTAACTTAGCGAAGGCCGTTTTTTAATGCTTCCTGCGGAAGATCGACATTTTCCGGCAGGGGCTGTTTAAACGATAAAGCAAGATGAAGGAGGCTTACGCCGATCGAGGGCCAGACGAGGTCGAGCCACTTAGGTGCACCGCTGTGAAACACTGCTTCATAGTCTTTAAGCGCACTCTTTAAGCCGTGCTTGCTGTTATCGGAGGTGTAGCCGTTTTGCTGCAGGAGTTTTTCCAGAAGAGTGCTGTAATCCAAGCCTGAAGACGAGCGGTTGGCCAGCGGATCCATTTCCATATCTGACATATTTTCTTTTCCCAAAAATAAAGCCTCCGCGGCGAACGGAGGCTTATCACTATAGGCTTTCAGGAAGCCCGATATGAATTACTGCTGTGCAGACTGGGGAGCTGGAGCCTGAGCAGGTGCCTGGGCAGGAGCTTGGGCCTGTGCAGGAGCTGCAGCAGGAGCCTGGCCGGTAGCGCCGACTTCAGGAGCGTAAATCATCATCGGGGCATTCCCCATCATTTGACCGTTGCCCATCATCATGCCGTTAGGAATGATTTCGATCGGCTGAGCCTGAACTGCTCCCGGAGGAAGCTGGTTGTTGGCCTGAGGTGCGGGCTGAGGAGCGGCAGGAGCTGCCTGGGGAGCCGGCTGAGGAGCAGGAACAGCCTGCGGTGTCGGGCCTAAGTCATCATCGGGAGCCTGCTGTTGGCCGTTGCCCTGGAGCTGCATGAAAACGCCGAGCTGGCCGGCGATGTAGCCTAAAGCAACGAGAGACTGGTCACGAGTAATAGTCTTGCCGGTCTGAGCGGCACGAGCCTGAACGAATTCAGAAGCTCTGTCGAGTTCGGTCTGTGTGACGGGGAAGTCACCGAACTGCATATGGCCCATGGTTGCTAACTTGCCGATGACTTCACCGGCAGGATTGGTCGGAGTCTGTTGTTCGGGCTGAGGTGCAGCTTGCTGAGCGAATGTGGTTACAGAAAAGCTCAGTGCGACCGCACCGAGAGCAAGGGTTAATTTTCTAAGAATCATGTTATTTCTCCAATTCAAAAGTTAGAGAAACTATACTCCGTAAAAACCCTTAGTATTGACCTTAACTCTTTGATTCTTACTCAATATGGTGAGGATTCATGCCTACTTTGGCGCGCCTTTCGGAAGCGCTTTGAGTGCGTCGACCACGATGTCCTGTGTGAGCAGCTCGGGGAGGATTTTTGCAGTGCCGTCCGGGGCGTAAAGGAGATAAAGCGGGACGCCGGTTCTGCCGAAGGATTCCAAAGTTTTAGAAATTTCGGCGTTTCGATTCGTCCAGTCGGCGATGAGGAACTTGACGTTGTGCTCCTTAAAGGCCCTCTGCACGTTTTCTCGATCAAGTACGGCCAGCTTGTTGGCCTGGCAGGTGACGCACCAAGAGGCGGTGAAGTCGACAAAGACTGGGCGTCCCTCATCGAGCGCAGCTTGTAAAGCCGCAGGAGACCAGGCATCGGCCGCGCTCACTTCAGCAGGGGCGCGCTCAAGTAGCGGAGAAGCGGCGACTGCATATGCACCGGCGCCGAGGATAAAGGCAAAAGCCATGAGGCCTTTTGATGTTGCTTTACCGAACTGCAGGCGCCCGTACAAAACTAAAGCTATAGCTAAAAGTGCGGCGGCTAAGAGATAGACTCCGAGTGCTGAGATCGACACCTGCTGCCAAAGAACCCAGAAGAGCCAAAGCGCAGTGAGCGCCATCGGAACGGCCATAACCGTTCTGAATATGCTCATCCAGCGTCCCGGGCGGGGCAGCCAGGCAGTAAGGCACGGGAACAGCGCCAGCAGGAGCCAGGGAAGGCTCATGCCCAGCCCAAGGCAGAGGAAGACAACAAAAGACTCCAGTGCAGAGGAAGAGAGCGCGTAGCCTAAGGCAGCTCCCATGAACGGGGCCGTGCACGGGGAGGCAACGACGACGGCCAAGATGCCGGTTGCAAAACTGCCGCCCAGGGAGGCACCGGAAGTCTGACCTGTAGAAGAAATTCTTACGCCGGAAAATTCAAAGGCGCCGGCCAAGTTCAAGGTGATCGTGACAAAAAGAAGCGCCAGCAAGGCTACGAACCAAGGCGACTGCAGCTGGAAGCCCCAGCCGACGGAAGCTCCGGCCGCTTTTACGGCGATCAAGGCGCCGGCTAACAACGTCATGGAAATGAGGACGCCGACGGTAAAGGAAAGACCATGCAGTGCGAGTTTTCCGTCTCCGCGGTGCTCAACAAGGCTGAGCATTTTCAGAGACAAAACGGGAAAGACGCAGGGCATTAAATTCAGGATCAAACCGCCGAGGAAAGACATACCGGCGGCGAGCCAAACGGTTAAGTTGACGTCCGTGTTATCGGAGGATGCCGACGGTGGTGTCACGGTTCCATTTACTAAAACATGAGAAAAACTGCCGGACCAGCCGCCTTGAGCGGGTCCGCCGTCAGCGGAAAAGACGCCGGATAACGTGTCACCTGCTTTCAGTTCTTCCGTGCCCTGAAGTCGGACGGTGACTTCGTCCCCGTTTTTAGAAACCGACTGAGGCGCTTTGTAATCAACAGCTCCTTCCCCTTCGGTGAATACATAAAAATGATTGAAAGGTTCAGAGGTTTTGAAAGTGACGGAAAGGGCGCGATTGGACGGATCAATCTGAGCGGAAACCGTTTTTAAGGGAGTAGGCGTTAAACCGTCATTGGTTTGGAAGAGCCCGGCGTTCGGAGAAGCGGCCGGCTCGGCGTTCGAGACTTTAACGGGAACGTCAAACGAAGCACTTCCCGGAATGCATTGTTCCGCGCACATCAGCCACGAGATGTTCGCTTTAGCGACGTACCCCCCTTCCTTGGCAGATGCCGGAACGGAAATTGAGACAGGAAGAAGAATCGAGTCTTCGTATCCGAAATTGGTGAGATCGCCGACGACATAAAGTTTCGGCGTAGGCCATTGAATGGATCCCGCCTTCCAGCCTTCGGGCAGAGACCAGTCGATGGTGGTCGGAAGTCCGGTGTCACCGGGCGTTTTCCAATATGTGTGCCAGCCCGGCTCTTGGGTCAGCAGCACGCCTAAACGGATGGAGCTTCCCGGTTGGACCGAAGTCGTTTGAGAGATAAGCTCGGCTTTGACCGCTTCGGTTTTCTTCCAGGGAAGAGCCTGTGCGTTTAAAGCAAAGACGGCAAAGAAAAGCAAAAGGAAGCGCAAAAGCCAAGCAAATCTCATAACAACAAAGTGTCTAAACAAACAAATTAACCATGTACGCGTTTGACTTTGGCAAAGGCCTCGTCAGCAGCTTCGAGCGTACGAGCGATGACGGAATCGTCGTGAGTAATAGAGACGAAACCGGCTTCGTAGATGCTCGGTGCCAAATAAACACCGTTATCCAGCATGGCATGGAAGAAAGTCTTGAAGCGATCGGCGTCGCATTCCATGACTTCCTTGAAAGAAGTCGGGCACTTGCCGCGGAAGTAGATACCGAACATGCCGCCGATGCTTTGAGCTGAGAAGGCGACACCGTGTTTCTTAGCCATTGCGCCTAAGCCCTTGACGAGTTTAGCGGTCTGTTCGGAAAGGCGCTTGTAGAAACCAGGCTGCTGAATTTCATGAAGCGTAGCCAGGCCGCAGGTAACGGCGACCGGGTTGCCGGAGAGGGTACCTGCCTGATAGACGGGGCCCAAAGGAGCAACGCTGTTCATGATGTCGCGTTTGCCGCCGAAAGCTGCAACCGGCATGCCGCCGCCGATCACTTTACCGAACATCGTAATGTCCGGATCGATGTGATACAGAGACTGGGCGCCGCCGAGAGCAACACGGAATCCGGTCATGACTTCGTCGACGATGAGGACGGTACCGTGTTTAGCGGTTTCTTCTCTCATAGTTTCGAGGAATTCCTGAGTGGCGGGAACCATGTTCATATTCCCGGCAACTGCTTCAACGATCACGCAGGCGATTTCGTCGCCTTCTTTGTCAAAGAGTTCTTTGAGCTGTTTGGGATTGTTGTATTCCAAAACGATTGTGTCGTTGGTGACAGCAGTGGGAACACCGGCAGAGCTCGGGGTACCGAACGTCAGCAAGCCGGAGCCGCCTTTAACCAACAGGGAGTCGCTGTGGCCGTGATAGCAGCCTTCGAACTTCACAATCTTATTGCGGCCGGTATAGCCGCGGGCCAAACGGATAGCGCTCATGCCGGCTTCGGTGCCGGAGGAGACGAGACGGACTTCTTCAACGGAAGGAATGAGACGCTTAATTTCTTCGGCAATGTCAATTTCACCGACGGTCGGAGCACCGAAACTCAAGCCGTTGTCGACAGCTTCTTTAACAGCCTCAATGACGTGGGGATTGTTGTGACCGAGAATCATAGGACCCCAAGACCCGATGTAGTCGATGTACTGCTTGCCTTCGACGTCGTACATATGCGGCCCTAATGCTTTTTTTATAAAGCGGGGAGCGCCGCCGACAGAACGGAAGGCACGAACCGGGGAGTTAACGCCGCCGGGAATGGACTTCTGGGCTCTGTCAAAAAGTACTTCATTCTGATCCATGAAAAGAACTCCTAGAAATGAATTAAATAGTAATTTCAAGCGGGATAGGTTAATCCGCTCATGCTAAAGGAAAAACCTAAAGGATAGATTAATTCAGCTGCGACACGCAGAACTGTACTTCAGTCGAATGGGCAGGGAAGCGGAAAATCTATACAGAAGGTTACTCGCAGAGCTTGAGGCCGAAAGATAAGTTTTCGAATATCAAGAAATGTAAATTCGAGAACACTTCGGAGGATATATCAGCGAATTTCGAGAAGTCGTGCTGGGAAATACAAAAGAAAAGCGGAGGGTCTACGAGGGGATCTCCGCAGCAAAGGCTGGCCTCAGTCCTTTTTAAAAGGCTGATGCAGCAGAACACAGATTTTTTTCGCCGAAAGTAAGGAGTACTTGAAACCGCAGACTTTTGTTGCAACGCCTGCATCCTCAGCGAAACTTCAAGATGCAGCGATTTCTTGGTTTCCTAGACGATGATTAGTTTTCCGCAGTGGAAATTTTCTTGACGAAGGATGTCAAGAGCTGGCCGAAATCCTGAGATTCCGCATTGCCGGCAGATGTGACGAGCAGCGCACCGTAAAGCGTTGCTAAAACCCAAGCTGTTAGGACAGAAATCCAAGCAATTTTTCCGAAGTTCATAGGTTCTCCTTATAAGTGAACCTAACCTTATACAGGCTTTTTACTCACCTATACGGGAAACCGAGTACAAATCGGGTAACTAAGTGCCTATTGTGCGTCTATACAACCCGGTGGGCGAACGTTGGTCCCTTATGAAGATGGCGGCTATCGCACCTCTAAATTAAAACTGCCGCGCTCCAAAGGATTGCGGCAGTTTGTATAACGGCTTGATTATTAGAAGGCCAGACCGAGCGCTAGTTTGAAAGTCACAGGAGACGGGCGCATCGAGAAGCTGTCGTCCGTCGGACTGTGCGCTTTGTAACGCGGGAAGCCTAAGTCCATACCGCCGGTTACGTGAAGGTTGCGCGTGATCGCAACAGTGCCGCCGGCCTGAATAACCGGAGTGAAGATGTCTTTCTTCGCACCCCAGCCTTCCTTGAAGTCCTGCTGGTCGCTTCTGAAGTAGCCTGCACCGACACCGGCATAAAGTTTGACGCGCTCGGCCGCTCTGAAGTGATACTGAACAGCAAGACTGTAGCTCGTGAGCTTGTAGCTTCCGACTTTGCTGCCGTTAGCATGAATGCCGTGTGTACCGGACCGGTTAACGGAGAAATCTAAGGCCCATTCCGGAGTGACAAAGTAACGCAGACCGGCTGAGTAAGCCCCGTCGGAAGAAATAGAAGACGGTTTGGGCGTGCCCTTCAGCGTTGTCTTCTGCCAGCCGCCGCCGGCGTAGATCAGTACCTTATTAGAGAAGAGCGACTTCGGCGTGTCCGGCATATGACGAGTCTTGCGATCGTCAAACGTCATGTTGGCGAAGAAGAAAAAGATGTCGGAGAACGGAACATAGGTTCCGTAGATGCTGAAGTTGTCCGTGCCGACACCGACCAAAGGCAGCGGCGCCGGGAAAGGAATCCATTTGTAGTCGCCGCGGGCGGTCAGACCGATGGTGTAGCCGGCTTCCGCATAGAAAGGTGTGCTGCCGAGTCTCCAGCGGGACAACCAGCCGTAGCCCATGAACGGTTCAAAGTTGTTGTGGGAATCGGAGAAGGCCATAGCGTACATGATTCTGCGGTTTCCGCGGCTGTCGATAAAGTTGCGCGAAATACCGCCGCCCCACGTATAACCGTTTTCGTTGTGGCGTTTCTCTGTCTTGTATGCATATCCCGGATGAATCGTGTAGGCGGGAAGGAGCAATCCGGAGGAACCTTCGGAAATAATAGTTTTCATTCCGACCCAAGTGTCGGAAAGGTAGCTTCCTGAAGAGTTTTCTTCGGAAACAACACCGGCGGGGAGGGTATCGACAATTGCTTCCCAAACCGAACGACCGGAGTCTTCAGCAGAAGCAGATGAGGCGATCGCAATAATTCCAGCCCCGAAAATAGTTCTAATGATCTTATTTTTCACGACTTTTTCAATGGAGTGCAAAGCTGAAAAATTTTACAGAAAAACAGCTCGCTTTTATTTGATTTGGTCATTAGAACGAGCTCAATTAACGCAATTTTGATGCCTGTTTTGTGTAACGAGGCTTTTTAGGAAGTTCGTGAAACTTGCGGAATCGAAGGAATCTAATTAAAGTTGCACCGCGAAGTTCGTCGGACAATCGCAGGGGAGAAAGACCTCGGAGGAAAGTCCGGACTCCACAGAGCACCGTAGGAGGTAACACCTCTCCGCCGAAAGGCGAGGACTAGAGCAACAGAGACGAGCCGATTCAGTTCGGTTGAAACGGGCAATCTCTACGGGGAGCAACATCAAATAGGCAGCTAATGAACCTGCTCGGCGAGGCTGCGGGTAGATGGCTCGAACTCGGGAGTGATCCCGAGTCTAGATGAATGATTGTCATGCTGCCTTTGGCGGCACACAGAATCCGGCTTACAGACGGACTTCGCTCTTCTATCTTTTCTTTTATATTCAACTAATTAAATAGAGCGAAAGCTAAAGAACAAGAATAACTTCCGCTCAATGTGAGAGTTGGTGGAGGAAAGTGGAAAAAAGTGGCTAAAATTGAGACTTAGAAAAGGTAGATTTTTGTCTCGTTTTAGTCGTGTTCCAAGGCTCTCCGCACATCAATCTTGACGCCAAAGGGCGTCTGTCGGTGCCTTCTCGTTATCGAGAGGCTCTGGCGCAGCTGTGCTCCGGCCAAATGACCTTTACCCGGCACCCTGACGGGTGTGCTTTGCTGTACCCGCGCAATGTCTGGGAAACCAAGAGAACCGAATTAATGGCACTCCCTTACTCGGCCAGAGTCTTTCAAAGAATCGTGATGGGCTCTGCTGTGGACGTAGATATGGATGCCAGTGGCAGACTGCTGGTGCCTGCAGAGTTAAGAAAAGCATGCGGTCTTTCCAAAGAGATCGTTCTTGTGGGATTGGGCTCGCACTTTGAGCTGTGGGACGCTGAGAAGCTTGCGGAAAGCGAAGCTAAAGCAATGACAGAAAACCTATCGGATATCGCCGCCCAATTCAATTTTTAAAAATAAGGTAGTTTTCTGTGCAGGCAGAGGTCTTGGTTCATCGCCCGGTACTTGCTGAAGAGTCACCCCGACTCCTGGTAACCGATCCGAATGACGTCTATGTCGACGGTACTTTCGGCCGTGGAGGGCACTCGCGCCTGATATTGGAAAAGCTCTCCCCGCAGGGGCGCCTGATCGCGTTCGACCGCGACGAAGAAGCCGTTAAAGCCGCTGCTCAGATCCAAGATCCGAGATTTCAGATTATTCATGCCCCTTTTGCCTCTATGAAAGAGGAATTGGCAAAGATCGGCATCGACAAAGTCACCGGCATCTTCCTTGATATCGGCGTCTCCAGTCCGCAGATTGATGATCCGGAACGCGGATTTTCTTTCCGCTTTGACGGTCCTCTGGACATGCGCATGGACACGAGCGCGGGAGAAACGGCAGCCGAATGGATTGCCCGCGCCGATGCGGCCGAGATGGCCAAGGTATTTAAGGACCTCGGAGAAGAACGTTTCGCCATGAAGGCCGCTAAGGCCATTGAGAAGGTGCGTACCAAAGAACCGATTCTGCGCACTAAGCAGCTTGCGGACTTAATTGCCGCTACGCTCCCGCGCAACAAGAAAGACAGCGCCCAGCATCCGGCAACACGTATTTTCCAGGCGATCCGTATTCATGTGAATCAAGAGCTCGAGCAGCTTAAACGCGCACTCGAGTCTGCCGGCTCTCTGCTGCTTCCGGGCGGTGTCTTAGCGGTCATTTCCTTCCATTCGCTGGAAGACCGCATCGTTAAGAAATTCTTTGAAGCTGCGGCCAACCCGGCCTCCTGTATCGACCCGCGTCTGCCGCTTCTGCCTTCGCAGCTGCCGCAGCCGCTGTTTAATCGTGCCGTACGCATCCTGCCCTCGGAAAAAGAATGCGAGGAAAATCCTCGCGCCAGAAGTTCCGTGCTTCGCGGCGCATCCCGGACGGATGCTCCGTGGCCTGAACAGGGAGTGCAGGTATGAACGAGTTCCGCTTCCTGGTCGGGATGATTGTGATCTTGGAGCTGGTCCTTTTTGCATGCGGACTTAAAGTCGTAGAGAACCGCCACAACGCCCGAAAGCTGTTCATCGAGCTTGAACATGAGCAGCAGATCCATCATTCTTTGATGGACGAAAGGGCTCGCCTCAAACTTGAAATCTCCAACCTGGAGCAAATCCGTCAAGTCGAAGCCCGCGCGAAAGAAGGCGGCTTGGCCCCTGCTGAGAACGGTCGCGTGATTATCTTGGATAAGAACGCCGTCTCTTCCGGAGCTCAAAAATGAGAATCAGGCAGTGGCTCAGAGATGCATGGGACAACGTCTTCATGCCGACGGAAGAAAAACGCGGTGACGATGACAGCGTTAAGGACCTCCTGCGCCTGAAAATCAAGCCTGGCCGAAGCAAGTTTGTTTATTTCATGCTGCTTTTGTGCTTTACCGCGCTCGGCGTCCGCATCGGCTGGCTTCAGCTTGGTTTTAATACGGAATTCCTGCAGAAGCAGGGTGCGATGCGTTTCCAGCGCACGATCGAAGTGCCTGCGATGCGCGGTCAGATTTATGACCGCAACGGAACGCTGCTGGCAACGAGCGTGACCGCCAAAGCCCTTTGGATTATTCCTCAGGACGTTAAGATTACGACTTCTCAGCTCAAAGAAATTGCTAAGACGCTGGATGTCCCGGTCTCCGAGCTTAGGAAAAAATTTAACTCCAAACGTACCTTCGTCTACTTGAAGCGTCAGGTTCCGATTGAAACGGCCGAGAAGGTGCTGGATATGAAAATTCCGGGCCTGCACTCCACCCGAGAATTCCTGCGCAGCTACCCGGACGGCGAAGCGGCTGCTCAGATCGTCGGTCTGACCGGTTTGGACGGAAACGGTATTGAAGGCATTGAACTGGCTGCGGAAAAACGCTTGGCCGGTAAACCCGGCTCACGCCGCGTGATGAAGGACCGGTTAGGCCGCATCGTGGAAGACGCTTGGCTCAAAGAGCCGATGAACGGCGAAAACATTACGCTGACGATCGACTCCCGCCTCCAGAACCTTGCTTATGAAGCCCTGGGTCGTCAGGTTGAGAATCTGAAAGCTAAAGGCGGCTCCATTGTGATTGCCGACCCGAAGACCGGTGATATTCTCGCGCTTGCGAACTACCCGAGTTTTGACCCGAACAATCGCGGCAAGATTTCGCGCACCGGCGTTCGCAACCGCGCCATTGTGGACACATATGAACCGGGTTCGACGATGAAGCCGTTCTCGGTTGCCGCTGGTCTCGAAGAAAAGAAAGTCACGCCGAATACGCTCTTCCAGATCGGACGCTCCATGTCTTTCGGCCGTCATTCGATCGGGGACTCTCACTACAGTAAAGAGCTGACGGTTTCCGGCATCATTCAGCAGTCGAGCAACATCGGTACGTCTAAAGTGGCGCTCCTGATGACGCCGCAGGTCATGTGGTCTTACTACGACAAGCTCGGTTTCGGCCACTCGCCGCAGATCGGCTTCCCGGGTGCGGTGGCCGGCCGTCTGCGTCCTGCAAAGAACTGGCGTCCGATCGAGCAGGCGACTATGTCCTACGGTCACGGCGTCACGGTTTCTCTGCTTCAGCAAGTCCGTGCCTACACGGTGTTTGCACGTGACGGGGACATGATTGAGCTCTCTATTTACAAAGATCGTGCTTACCGTGAACCGCAGCGGGTCTACAGTGCCAAAACCGCCGGTCAGATGCGTGACATGCTCGCGAAAGTAGTAGAAAAGGGCGGAACCGGTTTCAGAGCTCGCGTTGAAGGCTACACCGCTGCCGGTAAAACCGGTACGGCTTACAAGGTCGAAGGCGGCCAGTACGTGAGAAAGTACGTTGCAGGCTTTGCGGGTTACGCACCGGCACACAATCCCCAGATTGTGGTGGGCATTATGATCGATGAACCGATGATCGGTAAACACTTCGGTTCGACGGCTGCCGCACCGCTTTTCTCCGAGATGGTCTCGAAGACGCTGCGTCTGATGGCGGTCAACCCGGATCGCCCCGAAGACTTTATGGTGACTAAGAACGATAAGAAGCCTGCCAAAGCTAAGGCGCAGCCCGCGAAGACTCATGCATTGAAAGAATCGAACCGCGCCCGCGCGAGGGCGCCGTCAAGGACAAATTTGAAATCAGCCAAAGAAGATCACGTAATAAAGGGGAAGACCAATGGTTGATGCCGTAGCTGTTGCCGCCGAGATTAAGCGATTCGCTCCCGCGGGAGCGGCTTTGCTTTTAGACAGTCGGAAAATCCGCAAAGGCGATGTGTTTTTTGCAGTGAAGGGCGTGCACACCGACGGCCGGGCTTTTATTGAAAAAGCCTGCGGCGCCGGCGCTTCCTGCGTGGTTGCTGAAAAAGGCGATATCGGCCCGTGCTCGGTGCCCGTCATCGAAATAGACAACCTTTATCGCGCTCTCGGTCCGATTGCGGCTGCCTACTACGGCAATTCGACCGCTCAGATGATCGGAATCGCCGTGACAGGCACCAACGGCAAAACCACGACCGCCAACTGGATCGCCGATCTGATGAATCGACTCGGAACACCGTGTGCAAGCATCGGAACGTTAGGATGCACGCTGAACGGCATAGTCCTTCCGAGCGTGTCGATGACAACGCCTGATCCGCTCACGCTTCAGGCAAAGTTTGCCGAGCTGCTTAGCCGCGGTTGCAAAGCGTTTGCGATGGAAGCGAGTTCAATCGGCCTGGAACAGGGGCGCCTTGACGGAACCGAAATCAAAACAGCTGTATTTACGAACCTCACGCGAGACCACCTGGACTATCACGGAACGATGGAGAACTATCTCCGGGCTAAGGAGATCCTGTTCCGCTGGCCGACGGTTGCCTCCGCGGTGATTAATCAGCCCGGTGAGCCGGCTCAGCAGATTATGAAGACCGCTGAAGGCGCCGGAAAAGCAATCCTGACGGTCTCTGCCAAAGGAGATCAACCGGCATACCTGTCTGCCGAGAACATCCGCCATACCCGAGAGGGACTGGAATTTGAAGTCCGCTTTAAAGGAAATACGTTCCCGGTTGCAGCGCACTTTTTAGGCCTCTTTAACGTGGAGAACTTTCTCTGCACGGTGGGCGCAATGATTTCCGTCGGTTTTGAAATCGAAACGGTACTTAAAGAAGCCGCAAAACTCATGCCCCCGGCCGGGCGAATGCAGATCGTGCGCGATGATCACGGCCCAATCTTTGCCGTGGATTATTCCCACACACCGGATGCCGTGACCCAAGCGATTAAAGCCTTGGAGGGATTAGCCGAAGCACGCGGCGGACGCATTTGGATTGTTGTCGGCGCGGGCGGAGACCGAGATCACGGCAAGCGTCCTCTAATGGGACAGGCCGCGTGCGCTGCCGATGAAGTCGTTTTGACGTCGGATAACCCGAGAAGCGAAGATGCGAAAGAGATACTGAAACAAATTCAAGCAGGGACAACCAAACCCTGCACGGTTATTGAAGACCGCAGAAAAGCCATTGAATATGCCGCGGAACATGCCGCTGCCGATGATGTCATCCTCGTTGCCGGCAAAGGCCACGAAGATTATCAGGAAGTCAAAGGTGTTAAACACCACTTCTCTGACGTCGAAGAGACACGCGAAGCCCTGCGGAAACTAAGGAACAAAAATGAATGAAGCGTTAATGACGATCGGGGAATTTGCCGAGATGCTCGGCTCCGACATCCAGATCAAGGGTGCTCCGGGGATTAAATTTTCCTCCGTCAGTTTTGATTCGAGATCAGTCCGACCCAACGGGCTGTTTTTTGCTATTGAAGGAGAGCGGGACGGCCACGAGTTCGTGCAGGCCGCTTCCGATGCGGGCGCAGCGGCGGCGGTCGTGACGCACTTTGTACCGGTGAGCCTTCCTCAGGTTTTGGTGAAAGACACGCGCGAAGCGCTGCTGGACTCCGCTAAAAAATGGCGCTCGAAGTTCGACCTGCCCGTGATCGCGGTTGCCGGCTCAAACGGCAAGACAACCACGACGCAGATGGTTTTATCCATCATCAAAGAACGCTTCCAGAAAGGTGCCTGGGTCGGAACCGAAGGCAACTTGAACAATGAGCTTGGCGTCTCGCTGATGCTTTGGAAACTACGTCCCGAACATCAGGCCGCGTGCTTTGAAGTCGGCATGAACCATATTGGCGAAATGCGTCCGCTCGTCTCGGCGATTGCGCCGACGATCGGCACAGTGACCAACACGATGCGCGATCATCAGGAGTTCCTGGCTTCCTTAGAAGAGACTGCCAAAGAAAACGGTGAAGTCTTTGCTCAGCTTCCGCGTCAGGGCGTAGCCGTCATCAATGCCGCCGATCCCTTTGCGGTTGAATGGCGCAAGATGGCCGGCAACAATCGCGTCGTGACGTTCGGAACGCCGGACAGTGATGTTTATGCCTGCGAAGTCGAAGGGACAGCATTCAGATTGGTGACGCCGATTGGCCAAATTGATATCGAACTCAAAGTACCCGGCAAGCACAACATTGTGAACGCCGTGAATGCGGCCGCCGTGCTTTTTGCGATGGGCCGCGATCTCTGCGATATCAAGAAGGGTTTGGAAAACTTTGAAGCCGTCAGCCACCGCGGCGAAGTCGTGACATTGGACGATGGTTCCGTAGTCATCGATGACAGCTATAACGCCAACCCGGACTCTATGAATGCCGCAGTCAATATGCTGAGCGAATACCAGCTGCCCAAGATTTTTGTCGCGGGCGACATGGGAGAACTCGGCGTTCAGAGTCCGCAGTTCCACAGGGAGTTAGGCGAATTTGTACGCCGCTGCGGTATTGAGAACTTCTTCTCCATCGGCAACCGCATGCTTGATGCCGTCGAAGGTTACGGCGAAGGTGCGCGTCACTTTGAAACACAGGAAGAACTGCTCGCTGCGCTGAAGGAAGAGATGGTCAAGGGTCCGCATGCCGTGCTCTTTAAGGCCTCGAATTTCATGAAGCTCTTCAAACTCGCGGACGAACTGGTCCGCACCTGGAACAAACAAGAAGAAAAAGAACCGAAGGAAAACTAAATGCTGCTCGCTCTGATTCAATGGCTGGCCGACTCGACTTCTTTAGGCTGGCTTCGCGTTTTTAACTATTTGACGCTGCGCGCCGTTTTAGCCGCACTTACTGCTTTCTTTATCGCCTTGGCATTAGGCCCGGCGGTAATTCGTGAACTGAGAAAACTCAAGGTCGGTCAGGCTGTTCGTCAGTACGGACCGAAGAGCCATCTGGTCAAAGAAGGCACGCCGACCATGGGCGGCATCCTTATCTTGATTGCCGTGGGTGCATCGACGATCCTGTGGATGGACCTCAGCAACCGCTTTGTCTGGGTGGTGCTTTTTGTGACGTTAAGCTTCGGCGCCATCGGCTGGGTCGATGACTACCGAAAGGTAGTCCATCACGATCCCGAGGGCATGAAGTCCAGAGAAAAGTTCTTCTGGCAATCGCTTGTCGGCGTCATTGCCTCCGTCTACTTGGCTTTCTCTGTTGCGGCGCCGGGCAATGAACACATCTGGGGTTTGGTGCTTCAGTGGATGGAGAGCGGTTTTACCTCTATTCCTCTTCCGGAAAGAAGCAATCTGCTGATTCCGTTCTTTAAGAACGTATCGCTTCCGATCGGCATCTGGGGCTTTATCGTCCTCAGCTACTTCGTGATTGTGGGCACGAGCAACGCTGTGAACCTCACAGACGGTCTGGACGGCTTAGCCATTCTGCCGAGCGCTTTGGTCGGTATCGCTTTGGGCATCTTTGCCTACGTGGTCGGCCGTGTTGACTATGCCGCCTACCTCAACTTTCCGTATGTTCCGGGCGCTGGCGAAGTCGTCGTCGTAGGTGCCGCGCTCATCGGTGCAGGCCTAGGCTTCCTTTGGTACAACGCTTATCCGGCCCAGGTGTTTATGGGCGACGTGGGCGCTTTGGCGCTTGGCGGTGCATTGGGTACGATGGCCATCATTACACGTCAGGAACTGGTTCTCTTCATCATGGGCGGCGTTTTCGTGATGGAAACCCTCTCGGTGATTCTCCAAGTCTCGTACTTCAAGATTACGCACGGAAAGCGCATCTTCCTTATGACACCGATCCACCATCATTTTGAAATGAAGGGATGGAAGGAAACTCAGGTCGTCGTTCGTTTTTGGATCATCACCATTGTTTTGGTGCTGATCGGTCTGTCCACTCTGAAAATCAGGTAATCCATCATGTCGGTCAGTCAGAAAGTATTGGTTCTCGGTTTAGGAGCTTCGGGTCGTACCGCGGCTCGCTTTTACGCATCCCGCGGTTTTGAGGTGCTTGCCGCCGATACCAGACCGCAGCCGCCGAGGCTGGATGAACTGCAGAAAGAAATTCCGAATCTGAAGTTCCTCGGCGGGGCCGTTTCTCCCGTGATAGTTGCTGAAGTCTCCGAAGTCATGATTTCTCCGGGCCTGTCCCCCGAGTACTCAGTCTTTGCGCCGGCAGTGAAAGAAGCAAAGCACCGCGGTATTGCTGTCGTTGGAGAGATCGAGCTTTTTGCCCGTGAGCTGAAAAAACTCAAAGCTGAGACAGGCTACGCGCCCAAGATCATCGGCATTACCGGTACCAACGGCAAAACCACGACCACCATGCTTTCAACGGCCATCATCGCAGAGGCCGGCAAATCCGTTGTTGCGGCAGGCAATGTCGGCCCGAACGCCTTGGGCGAGCTGGAAAAACACCGCCAAGTCGGAACACTGCCTGACTTTTGGGTTTTGGAACTGTCGAGTTTCCAGCTCGAAACCACGGAAAGTCTGCACTGCGACAGCGCGGCGCTGCTCAACATCACCGAAGACCATATCGATTGGCACGGCTCGATGGAAAAGTACGCCGCAGCGAAACGAAAGATTTTTTCTGCCGATACCGTTCGTGTGCTCAACCGCGAAGATCCAGGCTCGATGCTTTCTGCCGAAGGCGTTCCGTCCGATTTAGTACATACCTTCGGATCCGATGCGCCTAAGAAGATCGGAGACTTCGGAATCTCTGACGTCGGCGCGCTGGTCTGGCTATCCGGCTGCATTGCTTCGGCTTCCCCGGAATTACTGATTCCGATGAACGCGCTCAGAATCCGCGGTCTGCATAACGCTATGAACGCACTGGCCGCGACCGCACTGACGCTCGCCGTCGGAATTCCGCTTGACTCTATCCTGCGCACGCTGCGTGAGTACAAGGGTGAGCCGCACCGCGTTCAGCTCATTCTCAGGGCCTCCGACATCGATTACGTCGATGATTCCAAAGGCACCAATGTCGGCGCTGTTGCCGCCGCCTTGGCCGGATTCGGTCCGAAGAAAGTCGTTCTGATTCTCGGCGGTGACGGCAAGGGACAGGATTTTGCGCCGCTCAAGGCTCCGATCGAAACGCACGCCAAGGGCGCCGTTTTCATCGGACGTGATGCTCCGCTGATTGAAAAAGAAGTCGACTATCCGGGGCTTCTGAAAGCTCATGCCAAAACCATGGCAGAAGCGGTTAGAGAAGCCCGTGCGATGGCTAAGCCCGGTGACACGATTCTGCTTTCTCCGGCTTGCGCAAGCTGGGATATGTTTAAGGATTACGCCGATCGTTCTGCGCAGTTTGTCGCTGCTGCGAAAGAAATCGCTGAAGAGGAAGGCCAGCTGTGCTGATCAGACGACGTAAGAAAGAAGACGCCGACGATATCGTCACACGTGTCGGCGACTACAACAACGCCGCCGCGCTGAACTACGAGCCGCGGGATATCGGTCCGGTACCTCCGGATTACGGTGTTTTGTTCGTCGTTTTCTCTTTGATGCTTCTCGGCTGTCTGATGGTGTTTTCGGCTTCTATTTCGTTAGGAGACTCTCCGAAGTACCACATCAGCGAGCATTACTTCTTTGTCCGCCACGTGATTTCGCTTGTGGTGGCGCTCTTCGGCGCCTATATTGTTTGGCATATTCCGATGAAGGCCTGGAAGAAGATGGCGTTCCCGTTCTTCCTATTCGGGCTCTTCCTGCTCGGCGCGGTGTTTATTCCGGGCATCGGTAAGTCGACGAACGGTGCCTGCCGCTGGATCCCGCTCGGGTTGTTTAATCTTCAGGTGACGGAAGTCATGAAGATTGCCGTGCTGATTTATGCGGCCGACTTTACCGTGCGTAAACAAAATTACATGCACAGCGTGAAGAAGGGGCTTCTGCCGATGCTGCTTGTGATGGGGCTCGTGGGCTTCCTCGTACTGAAGGAGCCCGACCTTGGCGCCTATGTCATGATGCTGGCCATTTCTATGGGCATTCTGTTTCTAGGCGGCATTAACCTGACGGTTTTCATCATGGTGCTGGTCGGCGTTCTGGGGCTGCTGGTCTTCATGATCTTTGCGGCAAGCTGGCGAGCGGCGCGTTTCTTTGCTTACCTGGATCCTTGGGAAATCTCGAACGCTCAGGGCAAGGCTTATCAGCTCTCCCATTCGCTGATTGCCTTCGGACGAGGCGAAAGCTGGGGCGTCGGCTTAGGCGACGCGATTGAAAAGCAGCACTATCTGCCGGAGGCTCATACCGACTTTATTCTCGCAATTGTGGGCGAGGAACTGGGCTTTGCCGGTGTGATGCTGATCCTGGTTCTCCTTTTCTGGCTGGTCAAACGAGCCATCGAAATCGGAAGAACCGCTATTCATTTGGAACATATTTTCTCCGGACTGGTCGCCGAGGGGATCGGTATCTGGATCGGAGTTCAGACATTTATTAACGTCGGCGTGGCGAGCGGTTTGCTCCCGACAAAAGGCCTGACCCTTCCGTTCATCAGTTTCGGAGGTTCGGCAATTATGGCTGTCACGGCGGCTGTGGCCATTCTTCTTAGAGTTGACTATGAGAATAAGGTCACCATGAAGGGAGGAAAAGTATGAGTAAGCATTTAGTGATTGCGGCTGCCGGTACCGGCGGTCACGTCATGCCCGGAGTGGCGGTCGCAAAAATTTTGATTTCCCGCGGGTGGACCGTCTCCTGGATCGGCACCGAACAGGGAATGGAGCGCCGCATTGTCGAGCGCCAGAAGATCCCTTTTACGGCTCTGGACTTTCAGGGGCTGAGAGGCAAGGGCCTGAAGACCATGCTCTTCGGTGGCTTTAAGCTCCTGAAGTGCATAGCTCAGAGCCGAACGATTTTGACTAAAAAGCATGCGGATGCCGTGTTTTCAACCGGCGGATATATCGCCGTGCCGGTTTGCTTGGCGGCTGGTCTTAAAGGTATTCCGTATGTTCTGATGAACAGCGACGCGGATCCTTTGCTTTCGATCAAGATGGTGCAGGGCAACGCCGCCGGCGTGATGTGCGGTTTTGACGGGAAAGCGGCTAAGCTTGCCGGTGATAAAGGCGTCGTGACCGGAAACCCGGTCCGCAAAGAAATCCTGGCGATTCCTGCGCCCGAAGAGCGTTATCAGGGCAGAGAAGGCCGATTAAAACTGCTGATCTTCGGCGGCTCTTTAGGCGCCCAAGTGTTTAATCAGAATGTCCCGTCCTTGATCGCCGCACTTCCGCCGGAAAAGCGTCCTGAGGTCATTCATCAGTGCGGCATGAAAGCCGTGGAAGAGGTTAAGGCAAGC
>PPYE01662010.1_pt1 | contig 24160 bp, 22 predicted proteins | sample 1559881 | NCBI WGS metagenome assembly PPYE01 (sample SAMN08240022, study PRJNA423297) | Human gut metagenome, whole genome shotgun sequencing project. | reverse complement strand
ATACCATCCCCCCCTGGAAGCTGATGGATGAGACCGTCAATCAGAACAGCCGAGACAAGACCCCGGCGCCCAATATGGCCGGCGAGGTGCTGCGGGCAATTCTCACCGACACCCGCTATCCGGCTACTCTGCGCAACGGCGTGACTCTGCGCATCCGGGCAGAACACAGCGTCACCCGGGGCCGGGCCGCCATCCTCAAGGCCTGCTATCTGAAAAATACACACCCCGATGTGCCAAAGGAGGTTTTAACCGTGTCTCTCAACTCAGACAGCACCAACGTCCCCTATAACCTGGGGCGGCTCTTCTCCCTGTTGGAGGCCGTCCAGTCCGCCGCCAACCCCGGGATCAACTCCACCATCAAGGACAAGTATTTCAACTCAGCATCCGCTACCCCTGCCATCGTATTTCCGATACTGGTGAATCTGGCGCAAAAACATTTGAAAAAGTTGGATGGTGGTCTGCGCACCCACTATGATAAGCAGATCACCGCCCTGCTTTCCAAACTGGATGAGAGCTATCCCCCGCGCATGAGCCTGCCTCAGCAGGGCTGTTTCCAGCTGGGCTACTATCACCAGACCCAGAGCCGCTTTGAGAAAAAGGAGGAAAAATAAGATGTCTGAGCCCATCAAGAACCGCTATGAATTTGTCATTCTCTTCGACGTGGAAAACGGCAATCCCAACGGCGACCCCGACGCCGGCAATATGCCCCGGGTGGACCCGGAGACCGGTTTGGGCATCGTCACCGATGTGTGCCTCAAACGGAAGATCCGCAACTATGTGGAGACGGTGAAGGAGGACGCCACCGGCTACCGCATCTATGTCAAGGACGGCGTACCCCTGAACCGCAGCGATGCCGAGGCCTACGCGGAGCTGGAAGTCACCGAAAAGAACGTGAAGGAGAAGAAGAAATCCGACCCCGATCTGGACCGGAAAATCCGGGACTGGATGTGCAAAAATTTCTATGACATCCGCACCTTCGGTGCTGTGATGACCACCTTTGTCAAGGCGGCCCTCAACTGCGGCCAGGTGCGCGGCCCGGTGCAGCTGGGATTTGCCCGCAGCGTGGAGCCGGTGGTGCCCCAGGAAGTTACTATCACCAGGGTGGCCATTATCTCCGCCAATCTGGCCCGCAAGACCACCGGCTTCTCCGAGGAGGACCTGTCCCTGCTGTGGGAGGCCATCCTCAATCTGTTTGAACACGACCACTCTGCCGCCCGAGGAAAAATGGCGGTGCGGGAGCTGATCATCTTCAAGCATGACAGTGAGCTGGGCTGCGCCCCCGCCTGGAAGCTCTTTGACGCGGTGACGGTTGCCCGGAAGCATCCGGACGAGGCCGGTCCTGCCCGCTCCTATCAGGACTATATCGTCTCCGTGGACGAGGCGGCATTACCCGCCGGCGTTACCTGTCAGCGCATGGGGTGACCTATGCTGAGGAGGATTTCCTCCAGCTGTCCGGATTGCAGCACTTTGCCTTCTGCCGCCGCCAGTGGGCGCTCATCCACATCGAGCAGCAGTGGAAAGAGAATCTGCGCACGGTAGAGGGGGATTTGTTCCACCATCGGGCCCACGACGCCCAGGCTCGGGAGCGCCGGGGAGACACTTTGATTCTGCGGGGATTGTCTGTGGTCTCCTCCACACTGGGGATTTCCGGACAATGTGATGTGGTGGAGTTCCACGCAGATCCCAGCGGAGTCCCGCTCCGGGGGGAAGAGGGGCTGTGGCTCCCTGTTCCCATCGAATACAAGCGTGGCGCGCCCAAGTCTCACCAGGCTGATGAGCTACAGCTGTGCGCCCAGGCCATGTGCCTGGAGGATATGCTCTGCTGTGCCGTTCCAGAGGGGGCCCTCTTCTACGGTGAAACCAAGCGACGGATTTTGGTATCCTTTTCCTCGGAGCTGCGGGAAGAAGTGCGGGCAATGCTGGAGGAGATGCACCAGCTCTACCGCCGGGGATATACACCCATGGTTCGGCGGTCCAGATCCTGCAATGCCTGCTCGCTGCAGGAACTCTGCCTACCCTCCCTGATGAAAGGAAACGACGTAAACGCCTATCTGCGCCAGGCCACGGAGGAAACACCATGAGACATTTGCTCAACACCTTGTTTGTGACCTCGGAGGATATTTACCTCTCTCTGGATGGGGAAAATGTGGTGGCCAGTCGGGAAAAGACAGCGGTGGCCCGCTATCCGCTCCACACCCTGTCCGCCATTCTCACCTTTGCCTATCTAGGTGCTTCCCCTGCCTTGATGGGGGCCTGTGCACAGCGTGGGATCTCCCTGTCCTTCTGTACGCCCCGGGGAAAGTTCCTGGCCCGGGTCACTGGGGAGGCCAACGGAAACGTACTGCTGCGCCGAACTCAGTATCGGACAGCAGATGACCCGCTGCAAAGCTGCGCTATCGCCCGATCAATGGTATTTGGAAAGGTCCACAACGCCCGCTGGAGCATTGAGCGTACCCGCCGGGACCACGGACTCCGGGTGGATGATCAGCGGCTGGGTGAGGTGTCCGGGCAGCTGAAAGCCCTGCTGCCCCAGCTTTTGCAGGAATCGGATCTGGACAGCCTGCGGGGGCTGGAGGGGGCCGGAGCCACCGCCTACTTTGGCGTATTTGACGAGCTCATTCTGGGAGACCGGACTGTGTTCCGCTTTGAGAGGCGCAGCCGCCGGCCGCCGCTGGACCCGGTGAACGCCCTGCTCTCCTTTGCTTACAGTTTACTGTCCCATGACTGTATCTGGGCTTTGGAGAGTGTGGGATTGGACTCTTATGTGGGTTTTCTCCACCGGGATCGGCCAGGCCGCAGTTCCCTGGCGCTGGATTTAATGGAAGAATTTCGCCCCTGCATTGCAGACCGTTTTGTTTTGAGCTGTATCAACAATCGCATCTTTCAAAAAACAGATTTTATCTATCGAGAAAATGGCGGTGTTCTGCTCAGCGAGAGTGGACGACGTACCTTTCTCCAACGTTGGCAGGAGCGCAAGAAAGACAGCTTGACTCATCCTTTTCTGGGAGAAAAAGTGCCGTGGGGATTGGTGCCTTACCTTCAGGCGCTGCTTCTGGCGCGGCATCTCAGAGGTGACCTGGAATCCTATCCGCCCTTTTTGTGGAAGTGAGGATGCTATGCTGGTACTGATTACATACGATGTCAATACAGAGGATGCCGCCGGACGCAGGCGTCTGCGCCAAATTGCCAGGCAGTGTGTCAACTATGGCCAGCGTGTGCAATGTTCGGTGTTTGAGTGTCTGCTGGACACAGCCCAGTGCAGGCTGCTCCAGGCCAAGCTGCTGTCCATCATGGACCAGGAGAAGGACAGCCTGCGGTTTTACTACCTGGGGAAGCGGTATGAGAGCAAGATTGAGCACTTCGGCTGCAAGTCCTCCTACCTGCCGGAAGAGCCGTTGATCCTGTGAGGTGCGAAGGGGCAGCGGCCATATATTGTTCGGGGACCTCGCACCAAAACAGCGCCCTTTTTTCACAGTTTTTCGCGGAATCGGAGCGGTATGATTTGACGGTTTCTGTGAAAATAGGTTAAATTGTATTGAAGATTTACAGGCTTGCAGGTGCGTATTTGTGCACATCTGCTGTCGCTCCCCGCAAGGGGAGCGTGGATTGAAATACCGTAGGCATTATCCATCTCGGTCTGGGCATCGGCGTCGCTCCCCGCAAGGGGAGCGTGGATTGAAATATCGAAGGAATCCACTTTATCGTAGACGGTGATTGGTCGCTCCCCGCAAGGGGAGCGTGGATTGAAATATCTCGGACCACATTATACAGCCACGCCGACATCGTCGCTCCCCGCAAGGGGAGCGTGGATTGAAATATCAACCAGGACGGCCTCTCAAGGACGCTGACGGCGTCGCTCCCCGCAAGGGGAGCGTGGATTGAAATGCTCAGTATGCCGCTTGCAAGCGCGGAAAGGTGAGGTCGCTCCCCGCAAGGGGAGCGTGGATTGAAATTTCGCTGCCTGGTGGCAGATGGAGGAATACCGGCGTGTCGCTCCCCGCAAGGGGAGCGTGGATTGAAATTGGAGCTTTTCCGCCAACTCGGTGTCACCTCTGCCCCGTCGCTCCCCGCAAGGGGAGCGTGGATTGAAATAATCACTTTTACCGCCGCATCCATCTCCCGCTTCACCGTCGCTCCCCGCAAGGGGAGCGTGGATTGAAATATGTAATTTGGTTGTCCATCAGCGCCTTTTGACGTCGCTCCCCGCAAGGGGAGCGTGGATTGAAATCTTGGATGAATACTTTATTTAGCGTTTGGACCACCGTCGCTCCCCGCAAGGGGAGCGTGGATTGAAATTGAAAGCTGCGGCATTCCGTTTGTGGGCGTGCATGGTCGCTCCCCGCAAGGGGAGCGTGGATTGAAATTGCTCCCGCAGAGGAGCGCGATTACCTGGTAGTCGTCGCTCCCCGCAAGGGGAGCGTGGATTGAAACTGTTTCCGGGTCGGAGAACAGCCCGCCTTTCCCAGCCGCTCACCCTGTAGGGAGTACAAATCGAAATTACACATATAAGTATGAAACAGAACACATCTTAATGCGCACCCCGGGGCGGTTATGCTGGGTAGGGGCGAATGGAAAGACCCTCCAAAAGTCATATCCCGTTGGAACGCCGGGGAGATATCCATGCTACTGGCCCATCCAGCCAGCGCAGGACACAGGCTCAACCTCCAGGAGGGCGGACGCATCATCGTATGGTACTCCCCCATTTGGGGCCTGGAGCTCTACTAGCAGGCCAACGCGCATCTATACCGTATGGGTCAGCAATACCCGGTCATCGTACACCACATCATCTATTCGGACACATTGGACGACCGGGTCTTGGTTGCCCGGACAATAAGGGCTCCGTGCAGAGCGGACTGATCGAGGCCCTGAAGGCCTATATAGACGAGGAGAGGTGCGCAATATGAGACTGGAGATGCTCAGAAAATCTATGGAACTGCCGAAAGACAAAATAGAAAAAATGTACATCGTCCGCGACCTGCTGAACGAACTGGAGAACGTAAACTACCAGCTGGATCTGGCAAATGACAAGGTATACGAGCTGGAAATGATCTGAAGAAGTACAGCAAAAGGCTGGGAAAGCAGCCGTAAAAGGCGCTGAATATGAAACTGACATTCGGCGTTATCGCCCTCTTCGCTCTGCTTGGACTCACCCGAATCATCGCTTTTATGCCGTACTGCCTGTATACGTATCTGGGGCGCCAAAGCTGAGAGCGTGGTATCCGCCAATTTTCCTGGCAGATGAAAGCACTCAGTTCGGCGCTGTAATTTGCAGTCTGATCGAGATTTCAAAAGAAACCGGCCTGGATTCGTGCCGCTGCCTGCTTTAGGTCCAGTACAACACGTCTGAGCCGAGTCAGCCAGACAACACCCGGCTGGCATCTTTTCTCCCGATGAACATACCAAAGGAGCATAAAATCCGAACGCATAACAGATATGCCGACCACCATCTCATCGCACAGTCGCTAAGATGGTGGTCGACATTTTTATTATAATTTTGGAATTCCCGGGGTGCGCTGTTCAAACACAAAACCAGGTAAGAGCAGAGAGGCAGATCATTCTCTTTTACGCTTTCAATCAGGCTGTAAATCACAGCACTGGCCCGAACGCCAGCCGTGGTGTTGAAAAAGAGCCATGTCTTTCGGTGCCAGTTTCATGATCCCGTTTTCCTGACACCATTGGCCTACCGGTAGCCTGCGACTGTTTTACGCCTGCAACCAAGCCGCTTTTTTAACAGGATTTTTTCATCTTTATGTCCCGGAAGAAGAAATGCCGTGGAATGGGCTTATTTTATCAGCTAGTAGAGTCGCAGGATGGTCAGAATGGACTGCTCCCTGGTTTAGGAGTCCTGGGGGATGAAATTTCCGCCTCCGGTGCCCTGCATAATGCCGGCGGTATGGACCCGGCCCACTGCCCCGGCGGCCCAGGGAACGATAGCGGTACCGTTGGTAAAGCTGACGGCACCTGCTGCCAGAGGATGTCCCGCTGCCTCCGCCAGACGGGAGAGCATGGTGGTCGCCTGTTCCCGGGTCAGGGGCCGTCGGGGTCAAATCTGTCGTTGCCTACCCCGTTGACCATCTCCAGGGCAGCTATTTTTTCTACATTCACATCGCTGGTGTCCGAGAAGGTAACCCGCTGGGTGATGGGAGAGCCGGTCACCGTCTCATATAGGGCGGTGGCTAGGGCATAAAACTCCGCCTGGGTCGCCATCTGGGGGTACTTGCCCCGGAGGGCGGCGGGGACCAGAGCAGCGGCGATGGCCTGCTACACCTGCTCCGCCGCCCAGCTGGAAGGCTGGTCGGCCGGGGCGGTGGAGGCGGGGGATCATCAGCCAGCCGCTGGGAGAGGCCAGGTAGGCCCCATGCAGCTCGTAGAGGATCCCGGGATACGGCGTCATTTCCTTGTCGAACAAAAAGAAATTTCCGAAATTACGCCCGAATAAACTGTATACTATACCCATGAAGCCCAGGGAGCAGATGCTCCCTGGGCTATTCTTTTATCTGGAGGTATGGTTATGAACATATTGCTGGTCCCACCCCTGGAGCCGCCCCGGGCGGCGGAAGTGGACAACACCCTGGAAGCTATGCAGCAAGCGGTAGGAGGCCCCATTCAGGCGGTCTACCCCTTCGAAGATCCGGTGGCCCTCATCTGTCACGAGGAGGGCAAACTGGTGGGACTGCCCCTCAATCGCTGCCTGCGGCTGGACAGCAGGGAGATCTACGACATTGTCGCAGGTACCTTCTTCCTGTGCGCCGCCCCGCCGGACAGCGAGGATTTTGAGAGCCTATCGCCGGAGCAGCTGGAACGCTATCGCTGCCGCTTCGCGCGGCCGGAGATTTACCTATGATGGAGCGGCTTATGGAGGACGGCTTCCGCTACGGGGAACCGGTGTACACCCAATGCTCAGAGGAGATGATAGTCTTGTCAGAGGAACTGCGCAAACAGCTGGACCGGGAGGCGGCCGATCTGCTGGACAGGTTGGAGGATGTCTTTGTGAAGCGGGAGACGGCTTCTGTGGAGGGGGCCTTCCGGGAGGGGATCCGGGTGGCCATTCTGCTGGCTCTGGACCTCTTTCCACCGTCCGGACTGCCCGAACCTTGAACTGTATACTATAAGCTACGATGGCCTCGGGGAAAGCCCCGGGGCTTTTTTGCGTTTTAAGGAGGAATTACCATGAAAGAACTGCATACCTGCGAACTCTGCGGCGCTTCTCTGCCAACCGAGCAGCTGTACCATTTCGATGGCCAGGAGCTGTGCGTCCAATGCCTGGACAACCACACCCTGTTCTGCAGCTATTGCGGCGAGCGGATCTGGGAGAGTGACAACGCAGGCACCACTGACACCCCACTGTGCCAGGACTGCTTTGACGACCACTATGTCCGCTGCTGCCGCTGCGGTGCTCTGGTAAGAGAGACCGGGGCCTATTACGAAGGGTCGGACGAATTCGACGAGCGGCCCTACTGCCTGGACTGCTTTCATACTCTGTCCCGGGACAAGCCCATCCACGATTATTATTACAAACCGGAGCCCATCTTCCAGGGAGAGGGACCCCGGTTTTTCGGTGTGGAACTGGAGTTGGACCAGGGCGGCGAGGAGGCGGACAATGCCCGGGATCTGCTGGATATTGCCAACGCCCGGTATCCTCTGATATACATCAAACACGACGGTTCCCTGGACGATGGTCTGGAGCTGGTGACCCACCCTCTGTCCCTGGACTGGCAGCTTCACGCTATGCCCTGGGAGGATGTTTGCCGGAAGGCCCTCTCCCTGGGCTACCGCAGCCACCGGGCCAGCACCTGCGGGCTCCACATCCATGTGAGCCGGGGGGCCTTCGGGCCTACCCAGCAGGAGCAGGACCAGGCCATTGCCCGGGTGCTCTACTTCTTCGAGAAGCACTGGGAGGAGTTGCTGAAGTTCAGCCGCCGCACCCAGCGGCAGCTGGAACGATGGGCCGCCCGGTACGGCTACAAGGAGCGCCCCATGGATATTCTGGACTTTGCAAAGAAGGGCTACCACGGGGGACGGTATACCTGCGTCAATCTGCAAAACCCGGACACGGTGGAGTTTCGGATGTTCCGGGGCACCCTGAAAACCAACACCATTTTGGCTACCTTGGAATTGATTGACCGCATCTGTGATGCAGCAGTGCATCTGTCTGATGAAGAACTGAAAGGCATGGCCTGGACTACCTTTGTATCCGGCTGTCAGCAGCCGGAGCTGGTGCAGTACCTGAAAGAACGGCGGCTCTATGTGAACGAGCCTGTGGAAAGCGAGGAGGAAAGCTGATGTGCTGTCTCTTTGGAATCATGGACAACAGCGGAAGTCTCACCGGTAAGCAAAAGACCAGGCTTATCCGGGCACTGGCGGCTGAGAGCGAGGTCCGGGGGACGGACGCCGCCGGCATCGCGTACAACAGCGGTGGCAGGCTCCAGATCTGCAAGGGTCCCGGCCCCGCCCGCAAGCACCGCTTCTTTGTACCGGGGGACGCCAGAGTGGTGATGGGCCATACCCGCATGACCACTCAGGGGGACGCAAAATATCCCCAGAACAATCATCCCTTTGCCGGCAAAGTGGGCAGGCTGCACTTTGCCTTAGCCCACAATGGGGTGCTGTACAACGACAAAAGCCTGCGCAAGAGTAAGAAGCTGCCGCAGACTAATATTCAAACAGACAGCTATGTGGCGGTGCAGCTGCTGGAACAACAGGGAGCCCTCACACCGGACAGCCTGAGCGAGATGGCTGAGACGGTGGAGGGCTCCTTTGTGTTTACGGTGCTGGACCATAAGGACCGGCTGTACTTGGTGAAGGGGGACAATCCGCTGACCATCTGGCATTACCCGCGGCTGGGGCTGTACATCTACGCCTCAACCCTGGCCATTCTGCATCAGGCAGTAAACCGCACCTGGCTGGCCGGGGAGCCCTTCCGGGAGGTGCCGGTCTCGGACGGGGAGATTCTAAGATGGGACAAGCACGGCCTGACCACGGCGGGACAGTTCATGATGACCTACCCTATCTATCGTCCATGGCATCCCTGCGCCCGCTCGTATCAGCCGGACCGGAGCTATCTGCGCACCCTCAAGAACATCGCCTCCGCGCTGGGCTATACGCCGGAGGACATCGACGAGCTGCTGGAGGCCGGGTATTCCACTGATGAGATCGAGGAGGAGCTGTACGATATGGCTCCGTGGCGGTGACATCCAGCCTTATGGGTGGGGTAAATGTGCATGGCGCATTTATCCCACCCATAAAACCAAATTATTCTAATAGTTTTTGTATTATAAATCCAAAAACTATTGAATTCTAAAAAGTTATTGGATATAATAATACTACCATACATATTATAATAAGAAGGAAGTGATCAAGATGAAACGCCTGGAGCGGAACAACTACCTGGAAAAACTGATGGCCTTTCGGGATAAGCATATCATTAAGATCATCACCGGAATCCGCAGATGCGGAAAGTCTACCCTGATGGAAATCTATCAGGATGCCCTTCGATCCCGCGGGGTGGCAGAGGAGCAGATTGTCGCCGTCAATTTTGAGGACTTCGATTTTCGTGCCCTTCGTCAGCCGGAGCAGCTCCACGCCTATATCAAAGCGCGGATCACACCCGGAAAAACAACCTATGTTTTTCTGGATGAGATCCAGCACGTGGAAAATTGGCCCGAGGTCATAGACAGTCTATTTCTTCGAAAAGAACTGGACCTGTATCTGACCGGTTCCAATGCCTACCTGCTCTCCAGCGAAATTGCTACCATGATCTCAGGGCGCTATGTGGAATTAAAAATGCTGCCCCTCTCCTTTGGCGAGTATGTTTCCGCTATGGATGACAGCCAGCCCCTCTCCCAACTGTACCGGTCCTATATCGAAACCACATCCTTTCCCTATGGTCTTGAGCTTCAGGGACAGCCCAAAGAGCTGCGGGACTATCTGGAGGGGATTTATAACACGGTAGTGGTAAAAGATCTGGTATCACGCAAGAAGATTCCAGATGTGATGATGCTGGAAAGTGTGGCCCGCTTCCTGTTTGACGCCATCGGCAGTCCCCTCTCTACCAAAAAAATTGCGGACACCATGACCTCCTCCGGCCGTAAAATCGACGTGAAGACCGTGGAGAAATACGTGGATGCGCTGATGGAGAGCTTCATTGTCTACCAAGCAAAACGGTATAACATCAAGGGAAAGCAGTATCTCAAGACACTGGAAAAGTATTATGTAGTGGATATGGGTCTGCGGTTTATGCTGCTGGGCAGCCGCTCCACAGATGTAGGTCATATGCTGGAGAATGTGATTTACCTGGAGCTGCTGCGTAGAGGTTATGAGGTCTATGTAGGTAAAGTAGACAATCTGGAGGTTGACTTCGTGGCCATGGACGGGAAAGAGACCCGTTATTATCAGGTGGCGGCCACGGTGCGGGACCAGCAGACTTTGCAAAGAGAACTGGCCTCTCTCCAGAAGATCAACGACCACTATCCAAAACGAATTCTGACCCTAGATGAAGATCCGGAAGCAGATTATGACGGCATTCGCCGCATCAATGCCCTGGAATGGCTGGTAGGCCGTACGGAATAATTTTGGGCCGCAATCCTGCCTGTGCTATCGCTTGGCAGCCACAAACCAGCGGCCCTTTTCAAACCACAGATAGGATTCCTTTCCCTGAATGCGGCAGGTATAGCGATCCCCTACGCCCCCCACGCTCTGACAGGCTGCCCGGCGGACATCCAGAATCTTGTCCACCGGGTAGCGGTGGGCCTCGTCAAACTGGATCTCCAAAGGGCGCAGCTTGCCGTCAGCCTCAAACCGGACGATCACCGGCACATAGCGCTTTTCCCGTTCTTCCATTTGCTTACCCTCCAAAATAGCCCACAGGATGTACCGTGTGATCGTCCTTGGGATTGATGGCACCCAGCAGGGGATCGGTAAACAGCCTGGCCCGCTGGATGCTCCGGTAGCCATACCGCTGCCGCAGACGGTCTACCGCCGCATCGATCCGCTCCCACTTATCCCGGCGGGTCTCCTCCGGGTAAAGGGAGAGCTGGGTGCCCGCTGTGGCTTCCACCAGCCCGGCACCCCGGATGCCAATGCTACGCAGGGGACGTACCCAGCGGTAGTTTTCGCGGAACAGATCGCAGGCCATCCGAGCGATCTCGTCGCTGGAGCAGGTAGGCATCTCCAGTTTCCGCTGGCGACAGAAGGAATTGAGCTCCACATCCCGGACATAGACCTCCACCACCGTGCACCGACTGGCCAGTTCCCGCATCCGGGAGGCCACGCTCTCTGCCAGCAGTAGGATCATCAGCTCCACGTCACTGTCACAGGTCATGTCCCGGGGTGTGGTGGCGCTGTTACCCACGGATTTGATGTTGGGAATGTGGCTGCTTTTCTGGACGGGAGAGGGATCCAGCCCAAGAGCAAAGGTTTGAAGTACCGCCCCCATCTTCCCCAGCTTTCTAGTCAAAGTTTCCAGAGGGGCCTGAGCCAGCCGCCCGATGGTGCTGATGCCCAGTCCTCGCAGTTTCTTGCTGGTAGCCGGTCCCACATAGAGCAGATCCTCCACCGGCAGGGGGTAAACCATCTCCCGGTAGTTGTCCCGCTCAATGCGGGTGATAGCATCCGGCTTTTTATAGTCGCTGCCCAGCTTGGCGGTGATTTTGTTGTCTGCCACCCCGATGCTGCAGGTGATGCCCAGCTCGAACTTCATCCGGTCACTGATCTCTCTGGCAATGGTCATGGGAGAGCCACACATCCCCACGCTTCCGGTGACATCCAGCCAGCTTTCATCCAGGCCGAAGGGCTCGATCTGGTCGGTGTAGTCCTCATAAATTTCCCGTGCCATCTGGCTGAAGCGGATATACTCCCCTATATCCGGGGGCAGGATCTCCAGATGGGGACAGCGCTGCCTGGCCTGCCAGACTGCCATACCGGTCTTGACGCCATATGGCTTGGCGATATAGTTGGCAGCCAGTACAATGCCGTGCCGTTCCTCCTGGCTACCGCATACCGCCAGAGGCTTGTCCCGCAGTTCCGGGTGGCGCTGCATCTCCACCGAAGCGTAAAAACAGTTTTGATCCACGTGCAAAATGTGCCTGCCCATATCCATCACCTCTTGTCTATAGACTAGAACAAGCGTTCTTAAATGACAAGAGGGAATTTGTGGCGGATGCAAAGTCCTTCTGATGGGACAGCAGTTCGTGGTATACTATCCCTTGTGGTAGAACGCCAGTTTTGAGGGGATGGGGTGCAGGATATGTGCGGCCGCTATCAGTTTACCGCCGGGCAATGGGAAGAAATTCGGCAAATCGTCCAGGCGATCCAGCGGCGTTATGGGGACAATGCATGGCAGCCGGGAGAGATTCGGCCCACGGCATCGGCTCCCGTACTGCTGGGCAGAGGACCGGAGCTGATGCGTTGGGGGTATCAGCTGCCCCGTACTCTGGTCATCAATGCCCGGGCGGAGACCGCGGAGGAGAAGCCTCTGTTCCGGGAGAGCGTGGCCGCGCGGCGGTGCGTCATCCCCTCCACCGGCTTTTATGAGTGGGATCGGGACAAGAGAAAGCACCTGTTTCGTTTTCCGGGGGAACAGGTGCTCTATATGGCGGGGCTGTATGAAAAGCGGGAAGGGGAAAATCGGTATTGTATCCTGACCACGGCGGCCAATCCCTCTATGGCCCCCATCCACGACAGGATGCCCCTGGTGCTTCGCCGGGAGCAGGTGGATTCCTGGCTGCGGGAACCCCAGGAAGCATCTCTACTGCTCCACACTGTTCCCCCGGAACTGGATGTAACGTCCGCTGAGGCACAGTTGAGCTTGTGGTAGCTCCCAGGTATCGATAGCATCCGTCAGTCTGACAGCCCGAAACTCATTTAATTCCGGCGAAATATTGCAGGAGGATGGTCCGGATGGTCTATCAGACATCGTCTCAGGACAGAAAGTGCAAGGAGTCAGTCCAAATTACTATATTCTGATTCTCGTGTTCACAGTGAAAAGGATAACGGCCGACCTTACTTTCAGCTCACAGTGAAAAGGAACGGAGTGGCTTGCTTCTGCGTCTCTGCGAGACTGAAAGCAGCTCACCCCTTATCCTTTTCACTGTTCACACGATATAAAAAATTTGCCAACACAGATGGAATGGCGTTGCATCGCACAAGCTACTCAGCAACTGGCGATTCCATCTGTGTTGGCTCTTTTTCTAGGGGGACATTTTGTACCCCTGTTTCCCTTATAACAGGAATGTCCCCCCTGGAGAAATATCATCCGCTTTGGTCAATCAAGAGACAGTGTGATCAGAGTTGCAATGGCGTTATTGGCAATCAACTGTAATGCCCGTTTCTTTGTCTGAATACACAAGTACAGAAAATGAAATTCCGTGAAAAATTGATATGCAGGGTCTTTATCCATTATAGGCTTATAAATAGAATACAAACTCTTCTTTATCGTCTCTGAAGTGAGATCATTCGGTACTACGCATTTTTTGATGAATTCAATGGCGCTAGCCTCGGTCAGAGAATATACATATTGATCAGTGATAGGCTTTATATATGTTTTTGTTTTTTTCAAAGCCTTTCTGGGTAATTCGAGATGAAATGCATCATAATACTTTTCCGAATTTCGATATCGCTCCAGTTGTTTCATAACTTTTTTACGGCACAAAGAGAATAAGAAGGGGATTTTGATCTGTTCCGGGTTTATAGTAACCGCATTGCTGCAAATCAGTCCGATTTCGGTCAAGTCCATTGTATTTAAGTAGTCCAAGATACCCCAAATCGCGGCTATTTCATTTTTCAGTTTCTGACTCTTTTTCCCCTCCCCTTTTCTTTTAACAAAACGTAAATACCGTAAAGACTTATCGTTCCCGGAGGCGGATTTTACAGATATTAATTTATCAGAAGCCTTCCGCACAAGCTTTTTCTGCTGGCTATAAATGTCGGCTTTTTTATCAACTAGCTTATAACCATAGTAATACTCTGGTAAGGCGATACTCTTTAGCGCGAGTCTGAGAATTTTTAATGTTTTGTTTAACTTTTCTGGGGTATCACTATGACCAGTATTATCATCATCAAATACATTTTCTTCCAATAGATCAAGGTCAGAGAGAATATCTGGATATACGTTTAACAAAGTGTTTGTTGTCTTATAATCCAACTCTTCGGTTGCGGCAAAATCAGCAAAAAAATCTCTAATATTGTATGAAAGAACTGGAAATGGGATATTTTCTTCTGCGTGGTCTTTGGAGGATTCATCACAATCGTCGTCCGATGTCGATTCAAATAACATCTGAGTAAAGTCAAAATACAGTAGTATATTTTGTGACGGATCCTTGCTGTCTTTCTCCTTGATGGCAGCCCTCTCTTCTGCTTTCTTGGACTTCAGTATTTTCCTAAGATCGCGTATCGGATATACGAACATTTGATCTTTTAAATATTCCGCCAATTTTACGCGGATTGATTCAGCGCATTTTTGGGTCAATGTGTCCAGAATATTGGAGAGAATACTGTTGCCACATGGTAATAGGAATTTCTTTGAGCTTCTTTCTAATAGGTCTTCTTTTTTATATTTTAACTCACCCATCATTTGATACTGAGCATCGCATACCAAAATAATATGTGCCAGCGGCAGCAACCAACCTTTTGCTATACAATTCTCCAGCAACCGCTCATTCGTCTCAGGTGGATATAAAATTTTGGGCATATATTGCAAAGAACGGATCTCATTGTAATAGGTTTGATAGATCGTATCTATTTCAGCTTTTAGTTGACCCAATTTATCATAGGATAGAACAGTGTGCTTATTTTCACGGTCTAAATCCGTTGCTCCCTTTGTGCGATACCGGGTATAAAGCGCTATTGATTCTTCATATTCCTTTAATGCTCTAAAAATACTTCTATACTCATCGCTGAATTTGTTATAGCGCTTTAACTGATGATGGGGGCTGAACCCAAAATCATAATATTTTGTTCCATATGTGAGAAGGAAATGAAGCAACACCGCGAAGCGCTTTTTACTGGCGTTCGCCTCCGAGTCTTTTGCTGGACTTTTATAGAACTCCAATATCTCTAGCAACATCGGCAGATAGTCTCTCTTCCGTTGCTTCAGAGTACGATCGTCTTCATAAAAATTAAATCCATCAACCCCCTCCATGATTTTCTCTTGCATACTGTAGAAAGAGCAGAGATCGTCGTCCAGATTTTTGATCTCTCGGTAATCATAATAGTATTTTAGTCTCTTTTTCTCATCTGAAGTCAGTTCGAAAAATGGATCCTTTCGTTTTTGGTATTTTCGTAAGAAAATATAGTCCGTCACAACTAAACCCCTCTCTTCTTTTATTGCGGCAGTACGGCAATCATTGCTGTACTGCCGTTTTCAGCAATAGTTCCATCCGTACAGGGTGGGCTGGCCGGTTTCACCCAAAAAACTGAGCACGGAAACGGCGCTTGAACGCCAAAAGATTTCATTTCCGTGCGGTACTTATTCGCGTCCAGTCTTTAAAATAATACTTGCAAGATAAATAGAGACACGCAGAAGACATATATTTTGCACATTCAAAGGAGGTCACTTCAATGGACAAACTGCACAATTACATTATGGTACAGACAGGCAAAAAGACGGTCAGCTGGTACCGGGAAGTGGAAGGGCACCGTGGCGAAAAAACCTGTTGGGTTCCCCTGGATGAGTCCTTCTTCCGGAAAAAGATCACCTACTTCTCCCAGCTCCATGAAGCGGCGCGCGCCAAGCAGGTCAATCGGTTGATCGAAGAGGGCAACATCATCTCCAAAGTAAAACTCCCATCCGATCTGCCGCCAGCCAAAAAGTGGGTCCAACGTCCCGAGGGCTATCGGGAACGCTACAACAATACGGATCTGCAAACCGGCGCACTGGTGTCTCTTCGCGTGCTGGACCTATTTGGATCTGTTGAAACCGGGGCTATCCTGCTGGCCAATCTGCTGGGCGGGCTGCGCGCCACCGCGCTGCAGAAACAGGAACCAGATTTCCGCGCAGCCGTGGCCCTGGACACGCCCAGCTCCGAAGCTGAGAAACTGCTGATTGATCTGCTCCGAACCACTTCGAACAAGACCCGATGGAGGTCCAGGCATTACACTGCAAGGCGCAAGCTGGTACTGAACTACGCAAAAGCCTCATCCGGATTCAGCCGCCACATCCAGGACTTCAGCTCAGTGTGCTTCCCCATCAAAGGGCATGCGAAGCTAAAAGTGCCCATGAGTTACCGGAATGCTGTGGCCACCGTTGTTCAGGCCGGCAGGAACAACCTGCTGGAGGCGGAACCCTATCTCTGTCAAGGCTGCGCAGTGTTGATCAACTGCTCCTCCGTCGAGTGGTGCCGGAGCAAGCTCCGGCCGGCAGCTTTGAATCACTACGATTCCCTGGTCTATCAATTCATACAAGAGCATCGAGCCCAGCTGTCTCTCATGCTGGCCTACTGGTGGTGCTCTGTGGATGGCAATTGGGCACCGTCAATTATCAAGCAGGCTCGGGCCAGTTTCGGAAAACCGGACAGCCGGTTTGTGAGCATGACGCCTGACCCTAAGCTATATCACAGGGCCATACTCCACCAGATCCTGCTCAGCTACCTGGCTTTCCTCCAGAATCAGCAAATGCTCCCCTCCGAGATGCTGGAGCCATATGCCGCCATGGTCAGGGGAGTATTTGTCCCGGAAATCCCTGCTGAGCCTGAGGCAGCCCCGCCCCGCTCGCTGGAGGATCCGGAGGTATTTCTGGAGGTAATGAAGGAACTCTCCAGCAGTAACCCAGATCGCATTGCTTCCCTTGATCAATCGTTCAGCAGGCAGCATAAACATCTGGGTGCTTGGCGGGATATCTCCGGAGAACGGCATCTCATCATGCTGGAAGACACCTGGGCCAAGGAACTGGCAAAGGCGGCACGGAACACGGAAGGTGTGGACTGTTCTATCCTTCGCCACGACAACTGGACGGGTGAGATGCAGCGCCTGATGGCCAACGCCGGTGTCATCAAAAAACCGTCCGCAGGATATCGCTACCGCTACGACCTGCTGGGAGACGGTACCCGGGACCGTACTTACGTCGTGGCAATCCCCCAGCGGCTGCTCTGAAGGTGAGCAAACAGGCAGGCAAAGCTAATCATCCCCGGCAAAGCCATTTGCCCGCCCGTTTGCCAAGATAATTTAGCTGAAAAGTTATGAAAACAGTCAAATTATTGGATGGTGATTAGCAATGAGCAAGAAAAAGAAGCAGAAGAAGCGCGTCAAGAATCAAAAAAGCCCGGCAAAAAAGTCCTGCCTTTCCGGTGAGGCTATGTATGAAAATGCTGATGAACCGCTCGTAGAGGGGGGTTCAGGAGAAACGGCAGGTTTCCCTAAAAAAGGGCTCACATCCCGTTGCCCGAATGAGCACTGTGGCCGCATAGAGGAGAATGACTTCCACATTCAGCGACTGTGTACCATAATTATGGACCACATGAAGCAGATCTGCCGTGATCGAAAGATTCACTTAAATTACAAATATTGGAAGTCTATAACCTATGATGTACTTTCAGTGCAGGACACCAGCAGGCCGCTGGTCATTCCGGCGCGAGCGGGATCTGGTAAATCCACCTGGATCCAGGCCTTCCTGAATGCGGCTGCGAAGCTCTGGGAGAAAGAGGATACCTTGGTAGATGTGCTCGGCGGTATCCTGCTGGTGGTGCAGAAAGTGGAGGACCTGAACCGAATCACTCAAACGCTGCGGCATGATTGTAAGAGGCCGGACATTATGATCCCGGTCCAGGCATGGCACAGTTCCTCTGTACAGCATGGTTGGTGTATCAACGAGGATTCACTGGAACACGGCCGTTGTATGGAAAAAAGCTGCCCTCATCAGGAGGATTGCCCCCGGAAACGCAGTGCGCAGGATGGATGTGGTGCTTACATCCTGGGTATCACACAGGCCCGGTATCTGGATCTGTTGCGCCCTCAAAATGCGGCCGATCTGGCAGGGTATCTGGAACGGAAGACGGAGGATGTCCTTGTGCCCAGGCGGTTCATCCTCATTGACGAGAAAATCGAGTTGCTGCATATCGCCGCCTCCGCCATCAATACCAATGTGCTGGCCAATGCGCTGCTGGAACTGGATACTCAGCGCAACAGGCGGCCCGATCTGCGCAGGAGGATCGACTCTCTCGAATACAGATTCAGCTATTGTGTCCAGCATCACTTCTATCGGATATTCCAGCACGTGTACAATCACCCGGATAACAAGCACGGTGCCTGTACGCTCAAGCATGGACCATGTGACGAAATGGATACCCTGGTTGAGGACACACGAAACGGCATCCGCAGGTTCCTTCAGGACTGCAGGAACCTGCCCCTGAGTCTAATGCCCAATTTGGGCCTGTGCCTAGATGTTGCGGAAGCCCTTGTGGAAGGGAGGTGTTTCTTCGATATCAACGGTGGAAAGGTCCTGTTCTGCCGCAAGCCTCTTCCCAGGCTGCCAGAGGAAGCAAAAACCATCCTGTTTGACGCGACTGCCGAGGTGGACCCTGATTATCCTGGGCTGTGGCACGGACATCTGTTGGACTCATCGCCGCCCCTGCATATGGAAAAATTATATTTTCATGTCTACACAGACAGGCGGCTCAAGGTTTCCATGCAGGCACTGCACAAGCAGGCTGCACTCCAGGGGTTTGCAGCTTTTCTCTCAGAACTGATCGAAGGCCTGCCGGGCAAGACCTTCCTATGTACCTACAAAGAGGACAGCGAAGCGCTGTTGCGCTTGCTATCAGAAAAGGCACGCAAGAAGGTGCCTGTCCATCCCGGTAAGCCGGACTGCGTTCCCTACTACGGCGGCAACAACGGCTCCAACTCTTTCAACGACTGTAGCAACGTCATACTGCTGGGGTATCCGCGTTTGGATCCCCAGACCTATTTCCGATACAGCGCCATTCTTGCAGAAGAGACCGGACGAAATAAGGCGCACCCCCTCAGTAAGCTGGAGGAAGACTACGAGGCCCGGCATCTGGCGGCCCGGCTGGAACAGGAACTCTACCGGTGCGCGATCCGCAATCCCAGCTGTGATAATGATATCCATGTATTCCTGTTCACGCCGCCGGAGCGGGTGTCTGAGATTCTGCGCCATCGATTTTTGGGGTGCCACTGGGAGGGCTGTGAGGAATATCCCGAGGTCATTCGGCAGATCAGTGGGCAGATGCGCACCTATAAGAATAAGCCCACTCACTTTGCCCGGCTGTCCGATTGGCTGGCACACTGGGAAGGAGGCGAGATCTATGTTTCGGATTTGAAAAAACTGCTGGAGGTGCCAGATAACAGTTGGAAGGAGTTGATGAAGCAGGGGCGCACCAAGGAACTGCTACAAGCCAGTGGTGTCATCATCCAGGGCAGTGGCCGCTATCGCAAGGTGATACGAGAGAGGAAGACCAAAGCTGCATAGTTCCGGAAGTAAGCCAAATTCATTTGTATACTATAATTTGAGACACAAAAAGTATGTAATATCGAGGAGAAATTCACATGGCAAACAAGGAAACGATCTACAACATTGAACAACTGCCCATGGTGCTGCGAATCGATGATGTGGCTGCAGTCCTGAATATTGGGCGGAACGCAGCCTATTATCTGGTGCGTTCCGGACAAATCAAGCATCTTCGGATCGGCAATACCTATCGTATCCCTCGGCAGGAGGTCATGAAGTTCCTGGGCGAGAGTGCCTGATCAAACACGGAGGAGACATGGAGCAGTCCGTGTCTCCTCCTGATTTTACCAAAAACAAGGAGGAATTACAAGTTGGCTGGTAGAACCAAGGGGAGTCGGAGTGCCGCTGGGACCGGTACGATCCGGAAAAAGGCAGTAACAAAGAATGGAAAAACCTATACCTATTGGGAGGGGCGTTATACTGTTGGATTTGATCCGGGTACGGGAAAGCAGCGGCAACGCTCCATTTCAGGAAAGACCCAAAAGGAGGTAGCTCAAAAGCTGCGGCAGATCACCGCGGAAATAGACAGAGGAACCTACCAAGAGCCAGAGAAGATGACATTGAAAGAGTGGCTGGACATCTGGGTGACGGAATACCTGGGCAATACCAAACCCCATACCCGGAAGTCCTATATCAGTATCATCAACAATCATATCAATCCAGCCCTGGGTGCGGTGAGCCTCTCAGCATTGACGCCTATCCAGGTGCAGAGAATGATAAATGGGATTCGCAGCACCAAGCCTAGCATGCTGCACCAGAAGGTAAATCCCAAGACGATCAAAAATGTACACGGTGTCCTCCACAGCGCATTGAGTCAAGCAGTACAGTGCGGGCTGCTCCGGAGCAACCCAGCTGATCACGCAGTGTTGCCGCGACGGTCAAGGGCGGAGATACATGTGCTGGAGGCGGAGCGGATCACCGAATTTCTCAGGGCTATTGAGGGGCACCGGTACCAGTACCTTTATCTCCTGGACCTGCTGACCGGTATGCGCCAGAGCGAACTGCTTGGCCTGCAGTGGGAGGATATTGACTGGGAAAAGGGATGTATAACGGTCAAGAGGCAGCTCCAGTTTCTGGGCGGAAAGGAGGGTTATCGGTATACTACCCCTAAAAGTAACAAGCCCAGGATTATTGTGCTGCCTGATGCGGCGATCCGGGCACTGGAGAAACAGCAGGCTCTCCAGGATCAGTCGGCAGAGTTCTTCCAGGAGGGGTGGAGTAATCCTGAGCATCTGGTTTTTACCGATGAGCTGGGCGGGCACATCAAGCACGATGTGGTATACCGTAACCTGAAACGCATTTTTGCTGCGATGGGACTGCCGGATCTGCGCTTTCATGATCTCAGACATTCTTATGCCGTGCTGTCGCTGCAGTCCGGCTGTGATATCAAAACCGTTCAGGAGAACCTGGGCCACTATGCAGCGGCCTTTACCCTGGATACATATGGACACGTCACAGACCAGATGCGCCGGGAAGGCGCGGAAAAAATAAATCGCTTTTTGGATCAACTGGAGGAACAGGAAAAATAGAAATGCCGTAAAATGAACTCCAATCTGCCCATCAACAAGTATGCCCTTCTGAACTAACTGGGGTCTCCATCAGTACGGAGACCCCAGTTTTATTTGGCCAACGACTCCAGAAAAGAAATCAACGCCAGTTTCTGTTCATTTGTGAGCTTAGTAATTTCACGCAGCAATCGATCCTGCTCTGTGTCCTGTTCGGATGGGACATCAAAAAAATCCCGTAGGGAGATGTGTAAGGTATCACAGATTAGCTGTAGATTTTCCACCGAGATCCCTTTCTCGCCCAGTTCTACCGAGCGCAAGAAACTCTGAGAAAGCCCACACAGATTGGCTAGGCGGTTCGTGGTCCAGCCTGCGCTTTCACGTAGCTCCATGATACGTCGTCCTATCTCCATATCGATGCTCCCATCTGTTTTGCTATAACTTTAGCAAAATATCCTGGGATTATTTACATCTATAAATATATGTGCTATTCTTTTAAATATATAAATTATCTCACAACTTTCACGGACCAGCGCATAGTATCTGCTGATTCAGAAAGTGCCAAATATCTACAAACTTTAACTGAACAATAGGTGATCTTATGTTCTGCTACAAATGTGGAAATGAATTATCTACAGGAATGCAGTTTTGCCCATTCTGCGGCTCCCAAGTCATATCGTGTAGTGTTCCGTCTACAAGCTCGCGCCTACAAATCACGGTCCCACTTTTTGGGCGCGAAATCCCATTCGATTCTACCATCGAGATCTATTATGAGATCCGAAGAGATTTTCTACAAATGGCAAAAGAAAATCATGATGAGTTTATAGAGGGGTTTTACGTTACTTATCATGATATGGACGGATTGGTGCGTGATCTCAAAGGCGATCTTTCGGAAAGACTTGGGGAAGGTATATCTTTGATTGACAGCGTACTTTCTAGCCTGAAGATATTTGGTGTTACTAACTCTGAGATACAAACTTATATTTCGGAATACTGCGATAATCTCGGTGCAGTGGTCGAAGAAATCACGGAAGAATACCACAAGATTCTTGCGCATCAGCAGGAAATGACTGAGTACCGGCAGATGCGAAAAGCTAGTCGTGGCCGCGTAGTAGGCGGTGGCTTTGGACTCTCCGGCGCAGTAAAAGGAATGGCTACCGCCGGCGCCATCAATATGGCAACAGGCGCATTGCATTCAATCGGGAATGCATTTGGAGAAATGGGGACAGCGATCAGCGCATCATCTGCCAAAGACAATCTCTTTCGCCGATCCAATATCAGGGAGAAAATTGGAAATGCGCTTATGACCGTTCTGTTTTATATGCACTATGCGTTGGTCGATCTGATTAATGCTCATCAGTCCCAATTTCATCTCTGTTCTTATACCGGCGCCGAGCTGGCCAAAGCCAATAAGATTCAAAGTGATCTGATGCAGGGAAACATCTCGGAATACGACATGGAGGATGCTGTCGCAACTATGTTGTGCGCGTTTCCCTTTAGCGCTACTCACTACAAAACGGCTGTTCAAGTATTACCTGGCCGGGTCAGTCAAATGGCAGACTTCGCCGCCTTCTTCGGGATTGATATCTATTCTATCTATACACAGTTAAAATTAGCGATAGCCCCAGCCGTACAGATCATGCAAGAATACCAAGGCGGCTTTTTAGACGATCTGATTTTAAATGATTTAGGTTATGATGAGTTCTGTTTAGCTGATATCAGTACAGATATGACAGATGCACTTGAATCCATCGAAGCTATATTTGATATTGCAAATGAGGAACAATTTTACTTCTTCCCTGCGTGTGATGCGGCAGCCGCTTCCCTTCTGAAAAATGCTCGTGATTGCTATGCCACTTATGGTCAGGAGACGCCGTTGCTTTTATACGATGCCACACTGATGAAAAGCGGAAAGAGTGGCTTTCTAATCACAGATAAACATATATATTTAAAAGACACAGGCGTTTCTGCTCAATTGACTCTTCAAGATGCGCTTCAAGATATCCATCAGAAAAAGAACGAGAGTAACGGTTGCAATTATCTGTATTTTGGGGAATACGGTATCCATCTCTTAAACGGTGCCGATATCGTGCAAGAGATGGTTTTAGGCGATTTTATAGAGTTTATTGTATGCATTATTATATTTCTTGCATCACTCCATCATACAAAGGATAACCTGTGGGATGCAATTGAATGGTATAACAGTCTGCCCAAGACAGATATTGAAATACAGGCAGCAGAGAAATTCGTTACATATTCCACAATGACAGCAGGAAGCAATACAAACCAAGTGCAATTTTGCTTTGAATGCGGAGCTGAAAATGAAACAGGTGCAAAATACTGTTCCGAGTGTGGTACACAGCTTTTATAATCCATAAAATATAAAAAGAAGGGAATCTTATGGCGATTGTGAATGGAAAATGCCCTCAGTGCGGAGCGGTCACAAAAGTAAACGAAACAAAAGAGACCGCATTCTGCACACAATGTGGGGATCAGATCAATGTACAACAGAGCATCTACTTACTAAAAGCAGCAGAGCGCGCCCGGCCTGATCATGCACAGGCCGGCCAAACGAACCATACCAGAACTACTACATCCCAGCGAAGAGAAAACCGGGAACGAGCGGCTGAAAAGCAGGTGATGGAAGCAGAAACACGGCAGAAGGTCTCCGACTGGCTTCAAATGTGTTCTACTGAACAGGATTTTTTGATGCTGCGTAAAAGGATCCTGGATATGGCACTCTCTGAACGTGAAAAAGGGATGCTTTTGTCAGTTCTGGACGAAATGACGAAGCAGAGGTTGAAGGACACTCTGAAAAAGGCCGCCGACTACAAAAGCAGCCTGGAATCGCCTGTGACCGGAATCATCGGTGCTATCGTTATCGCAGCTATTGGCTTGGCTATCAACTATTTCTTTTCCATGAAGTGGCCGGGCATCGTGTGCATGATCCTTGCTGTCCTTGCGCTTATCGGCTTTATCTCGGATCATTTTGATAAAAAGGGAATGGAAGAAAACAAAAAAGCCGCCGAGCTGATTGAGGAATATCGCAAACAAGGTTACAAATTATAAAGTTCTATCCTAACATCATTTTTGTACCTACTATTATTTAAAGCGAATAATTGTTAGCGTCAGGCGATAATCGCCATTCCGGGTCAGGCGAAAAACGCCAATTTTGGTCAACTGAAAACAGCTATTTACA
>PPYE01432905.1_pt1 | contig 24172 bp, 25 predicted proteins | sample 1559881 | NCBI WGS metagenome assembly PPYE01 (sample SAMN08240022, study PRJNA423297) | Human gut metagenome, whole genome shotgun sequencing project. | reverse complement strand
AAAAATGTCTCCATGGTGGTTCCCTTGCCATTACGGGATGTGGCGCCGTACAGGATGAACAGACATTCCAGTGTGGTATTGCCGGACAGGGCATAGCCAAGCGCCCGCTGAAGGTAAGACGCAAGCTGCTGATCTCCGCACATGACCTCGCTGATAAAGGTCAGCCAACGCGGACAGGACGCAGCGGGATCATAGGTTACACCGGATACCATTGTCAGAAAATCCTCCGGTCTGTGTTCCTGGAACTGAAGCGTCTTAAGGTTCAGCGTCCCATTTTGACAGTTAAACAGATCCGTGTTTTGGTCAAATGCCGACATAGGAATCGGATGGACAGACTTGGCATCCTCCACCATGGTTCTGCGGTTCTTTCTCAGCTGCAGTTTTTTCACGCGGTCAATAAAGCGCTTCCGTACATCTTCATCCTTGATCTGAAGGGCAAAGGTATACAGCTTATCCGCCAGCAGTTTTGCCAGCTCTGCCACCTTAAGCCCGCCCTCATCCGGCCGCCAGATCCGCCCGTCATAGACATACCATATCCCACGGTCACGATTAAAACGGGCAATCGGCCGGAAGAAATCAGCAAAGGCATTGCCGATCCCGATCTCATCCCGTCCATACCGTGGATTGGAGTGTGGCTTCATCTCCTCCAGTGTCAGAGTGATACGGGAGACGTCTGCCTTAAAATCTGCTGCCTGGTGCTCCTCGATATCATCAAATTCATCCGCCGAATCAGAAAGATCACTTGCCCGGACAGGCAGATAAATGGTTTGGCAGGATGCGATAGCATTCCGGATCGTGATCGCGCCATACGTCGTGCCGGCTTGCCTGCGGTCCCACTTAGGACGCATCATTCCGGAGGAACGGAAGATGCGGTCGATCTGCTCCTCATCGCAGCCGCACCAGAAGCACAGCATAGAGACAAACCCCATGTCCGCGTCGGACTGGTTATCAAAATACTTCCGCCAGTCTCCGTTGTAATAGTCCATGAACCGCTCGCCGTTGGCGGATGCTCTCGCGTGTTCCAGCACCTGCTCATCGGAAAGATAGGAGCATGGCTCGATGTGGCTGTTGCTTACCTGGCTCTTGCGCTTCATGAAAGTGTCCAGCACCGTCTGCAGCGCCGCCATATCATGTGGAACGGAGCCTGACCGGTACTGATTGCCGGTGACAGTCACAAACCGGTTGGTCGCTCCCGGAAGATAGACCTCAAGCCCATGTGTCCGGTTGTTGATGTAGTAGACAGTCTTGTCAAAGATATAATCCGCATCGACCTGAAAGAATCCCCGCAGGCCGCTTCCGGACGGGGAACGCTCAAAATAGGCGTCTTTGAAGATTCCAAGCACGGAAGCGGCCACATCGTTCAGTGTGCCGTCCTCCCGGATGCAGTGGTCAATATCAATGGCCCCGATCCCGGAAGCCACCCGGATGCCAATTCCATCGTATCCGCCCATAGCATAGGCTTTCATGGTGTCCGTGAAATCCGAAAACGTGTCCGGGTTGTTCGTCTGTGCTTTCTGGTTGGTCCCCGGCTTATAGGGAACCTTGGTCAGCCTGGAAGATTTGGCGCCGCGCTCCATCTTCCAGGTGCAAAACCGGCAGGAACTCTTTAGCTCCGCCGGGATGTTCACAAAATTTACTGTACTTGTATGGGTACTCATCTGTTTCACGCTCCTTACAAGTTGATCTTAGACTGCGCATGGGTAACTTGAGGTGACCGGATTGGCCTGCGCTGCCGACCTGAATCCTGCTGCAACGATAAACGGCAACGCCATCCCACATCGGCATCATGCAACGCTTACCCTGTGCCAGATAAGGCCAATCCCAGATGCGCCTCCACCGCCTTTTCGATCTCGTGGATCTTTTTGGAACTTACCCTCCCCACATAAGACTTCAGCGATGTCTTTCCGACAGTGGTCAGCTGCTCGCCCAACACCATGGAGGGTTCCAGGGCAGGGCACTCATCCTCTAAGATCACATGCGTCGGAAGATAGGATTTCTTCAGCTTGGAGGTCAGCGGAATCACCGTCACGATCCCGGAATGCAGATTGGCCGTATTGTTGCTCATGATAAAAGCCGGACGGCAGCCATCCTGGACGCTTGTCCCTGGATGGCACCCCAGCTCCACGAACCAGATATCGCCACGTTGAGGAATGCGGTCGAGATACTCGGCCTCGCTCCGGCTGTGTGTAACGTCATATGTATTTTGCTGTTTCATGATCAGCTTCTTGGGATTGATCTTCATCTTTCTGGAATATGATGATTTCCTTCGCTTATTTTTCCTGCCCATATATTCACCTCCCAGGACGTCAAATTTACGCATTAAAAAACCAAAGCAGCCAGCGTCTCAAAAGATGCTGTACTGCTTTGGCTATGTATGGACGACTCTGTGGCCTTTCGCCTTCTGGCATTATAAAATATACACCCATTTTCACTCAAAAAAATAGCAGGAAAAGTATCAAGATATTTCTGAAAAGTATCAGGATATAAAAGAAAATAGTAGAATAATGTTGAAATTTGCTTTATAAAAAAGAAACCCGGCCAGAACTCATTTTTCCGACCGGGAAATTAATTATGATTCAAGCAGATATGGTTTGAGCAGTTCTATCAGTTCATACACTTTAGTTCCGGGTGCAGAACTAGCGGGCGGTTTTCCCGCATTCATCTGATCCAGTCTCTTTGCATTGGCAATAGCGATTTCCATGTAAGGTTTCAATATTTCATACATATCTGGCCGTCCTTTGCTATACTCTCCGGCTCCAATATTTTTAAGCCATTCGGTAAGTTTGGGCCAGTAACCTTGTCTATGAATATCCGAATGAAAATAGCTAAAATGCAGCAAATACCAAAGTTCTATACATTGATTTGACCAAATCGCATGGTATTGCATATCATCAGTACTGTTCTGAACACAAAGTTCCGCCGTCCTGTTGATATGATCTGCCGGAAAATCGTCAGTATCATATACAATCCATACATGCTTATAACCATTTGCATTTTGGGACACACGACTTTTCGCTTTTTCGAACAAGCTGAGCGTATTGTCTCCTTCTCCAAAAACATCCAGTTGAATCTTGTCACGGTATTTGCGGTTAATAATATCCTTAACTGCCTGGAAATACTGCGGCTCGGTTTCCGTTCCTTCCGTCACAATCAAATGATATTCCGGCTGGATTCGGATGGCTTTATCACGCCGTTTTTTCATCCAGCCCTTCTCCAAATCGCTTTTTTTCAGAGGCTTCAAACTCATGCCCAATCGCCCCCTGTCAACATATTGGAAAGATAGGGGTCTGCGCCATACCGCCCTTCCAAATACTGCTTATCGTATGCAGCTGTGTTGTTTACACGTTCGTTATCCTCGCGACGGATTTCATAAAGGGAATAGATCTCACTTTCATGCTTTTCATTTTCAGCAGCAAACCAGATTTCATCCCTGCGAAATACAGTATTCTTCATTGTTGTCATATCGTGGGAAGTAAATAAAAGCTGTGCGCCCTTTGTATTCAGTTTCTTGTTCTTGAACAACGTGATCACATACCGAAGCAGCTTGGGATGCAGCTTTGCATCCAGCTCATCTATAATCACCAGCCGCCCTTCCTGCAGTGCCAAAAGAATCACTGGAAGTGCTGCAATCAGCTTCTTTGTTCCATCTGACTCATCATCAAAACGCAGCTCGTAGAGCTTTCCATCCACAATCCGCTGTGTATACAGTTGCTTCTCTTCTTCATCAAAACGGTATCCAGTCATATCAATGCCCATGTCATTAAGGGCATGAATAATCCGATCCCGTACCTTTTCATCCCGTGAGACCATGACCTGTCGATCAACCACAGGATTCGCATAGCTGCGAATAATACAGGACTCAAACCAGTTTTGAACCTCCGCAATAATTGGTATGTCATAATTAATCGCAAGAAAAGAAAGATAAGGCATTTTAGGATTTACGGATCGATTGATGCTTGCCTTATTGATCTTTGCACCAAGAACAATCTCTGACCGCTCCCTTTCAAAAACGGTACCTGTTCTTTTACCTCCAATTGCTCTCCAATATAGCGACTCTGAGACAATCTCATCATCAAGCAGAGCCAGATAGTAGCGATATTCATTCTTTCCCTGCCGAAAATAAATTTCAAATTCCGTCGGCTGCGTTCTGGATTCTTCATCAAACAAAAATGGCATACAGCCAACTCTATGCTGAATAATCACATGCTGTCTACTCTTCTCAAGGTCATGAATTGGCTTTACAACGGTTGAAATCAGGCAGGAAAGTGCAAGCAAAAGATTCGACTTGCCGCCGCCGTTTGGCCCATAAATTACACCAACTGGTAAAAGCGCACTGCCCTTGTCACTTGTTAACAACGAATCTGAAAACTCAGGGATTGATGTTGCCTGAAAATCAAAGGTCGTTTCTGACTTATAAGATTTATAATTCTCAAACGAAAACTGACAAAGCATCGTTACTCCCTCCTTTTCTGTTTACGCTTTTATTATATAAGTATTCCATCTGTAAGTCAAGTTTTATACCGTGTTTTCAGAAAAATTTTTTCTATAATCGAATTTATAATTCTTATTTTGACTTTTTATCTCTTTTCTCGTCAAAGAGCACTCTTGCTTTCCATTCCATATAACTGTCAACAATAAATGCGATCTGCCGGAGTGACTCATTACGATAACGAGCCACTGTCATCCTAGATACATTCTGCATTCTCATTGTTTCTTTCCAAGACAATTTCTTAATAAACAGGCTTTCTGCTATCGGACGAATCGTATCTTCCAACCGATGCATCCCATATTCGAACAGGTACACTTTTTCCCTATCAGCAAGATATCGTTCCATTTGCGGAGCATCACAGGAAGCGAGATCAGGCATAACAAAGGTATCTTCTGAAAGACATTCCAATTCCTCAAAAGCGGAAGCCCTGACTTTTCCTCTCTGTAATAAAGAAGGATGGCGCTGTTCAAAGTCCATACATGATTTCCGAAGCTTTACATATTTGACTGCTGCCACTTTTGCGTAAGCAAGTCCTTCTTCGCTTGGCTGAATTCTACTTTTCTTTTGACGTCCCATCTTTACCATCCTCCCCGGTACAATAAGCTAACGACATAATTTCTTCTGCAATTGCTCTAATAGCAGCATTTCTTGCTTTACTGATCTGCTGTGGTTTTAAGTGATTGGAAAACTCATCTTTTACCCTGCTCCACGGCAAATGCTCTATGTACAGGCAGCGAAACACCGCCCTTGTGCGCACATCCATCCGCTCGCTCATCGCGACCTCGATAACTGCAAGCTCCCGGTTCAGGATGTCAAGCTCCATCTTATATTTCCGAGCCTCTTCCTGTATCCTCCGCCTTTCCTTCCAGACAAAATCATTGTCCAGAAGGATGGCGATGCGTTCCGGCTGATTGGAGATGTTACTGGTCTGCACCCGTTCTGTGTCGTACCTTACTCCACCGCCAATCAGGTCCCGGATCGCCATATCTTTTGTGTATTCAAAGTCCCCCGTCATCAGATTCCTGAGCTGATCCCTTCTCTTAACACTCTCCGAATACCGTCCAGCCAGCAGGAGCGCCTCCTCGATATAACGTTCATCGATTTTATAAGTTTCTTTTTTCGGTCGTCCCATCGTGTAGAACCTCCTTCCGGCCGAACCAATACTATATCATTTTCCAAGCCTTGCTTTCACCGCAGCAATCAGCTTCTCCTGCGTTACGTCCTTTTGTTCCAGAGCTACCATTACATCTTCATCTACAGTTCCTTTTGTGATGATGTGGTGGATGGTGACCACCTCGGTCTGACCTTGCCGCCAGAGCCTGGCGTTGGTCTGCTGGTACAGCTCCAAGCTCCATGTCAGCCCGAACCATATCAGGATGTGTCCTCCCTGCTGAATGTTCAGACCATGCCCGGCAGATGCCGGATGGATCAATGCCACCGGAAGGTTCCCTGCATTCCATTCTCGGATATCTGTGCTGTCCTTGATATCCCTCGGATGGTAACCAAGCCTTTCGAGGTGGTCCATAATACGCTTCCGGTCATGCTTGAACCAGTATGCGATCAGAACACTCTGTCCGTTGGCAGCTTCCAGAAGGTCTTCCAAAGCCTCCATCTTATGGCTGTGTATCTCCCTGGCGCTGCCATTCTCGTCATAGACAGCGCCATTCGCCATCTGAAGAAGCTTTCCAGATAGAGCGGCTGCATTGGCTGCGTCAATATCTCCGTCCTCCAATGGGATCAAGAGATCCCTGGCCAACATCTCATACAGCTTTTTCTCCTGGCTGTTCATCTCAACTTCGTGCCTTGTAAAGATACATTCCGGCATCTGCAGATAATCCAACGCCTTCATGGAGATAGTGATATCGGAAATACGCTGATAGATCTGTTCTTCAGCCCCTGGACGGGGGACATACTGGAACACAATACCGGTCTGAGGATTTATGCTGCCGGGTTTGAAATATGCCTCCCGGTAACGCCCGATAAATTTTCCCAACCTTTCCCCGCCGTCCAGGATACCGATCTCAGCCCAGAGATCCATTAGACCATTGGAAGTCGGAGTCCCAGTCAGACCAACAAAGCGTTTTACGAAAGGACGGACCTTCCGCAGAAACCGGAAACGCTGGCTTTGGTGGTTCTTAAAAGAAGACAATTCATCAATCACCACCATGTCGAAGTCCCAGCGCTGTCCGGTCTTTTCATAATATTCTACCAACCACTTCACCGTCTCCCGGTTAATGACATACACCAGGGCGGGGTGCTGAATCGCCCCAATCCGTGTCTTCTGATCCCCGACAATCACGGAAACCGACAGGAATTTCAAATGATCCCACTTTTCAGCTTCCGCCGGCCAGGTGTCCCGCGCCACACGTAGCGGCGCCACTACCAGTGCTTTGGAAACATCAAAACTGTCCAGCATCAGGTCGTTGATTGCAGTCAGGGTAATCGCTGTTTTCCCAAGTCCCATGTCAAGGAAAAGGGCAGCGACAGGATGCTCTTTAATATAATCTGTACAATAACGCTGATAATCGTGTGGTTTGAATTTCATTACGTTTCGCTTCCTTTCCCTGGCAGCTGAACCGCTTCAATCTCCGGGATCTTTGTGCCCACCCCTTTTGGGATTGGCTTACCTGGCTCCCATTCTTTCAAGGCGCCAATCACCGGGCCGATCTGCTCCACCCTGTCCACACAGAATACCGGAAAACCTAAATCCTCCAGCTGCTGCCGGCGCTTGCGCTGCAGAGGGCGCATCTGTTTTCCCGGAGCCTTCAATTCCACAAAAGCACATTTCCCGCCAAGCAAAAGAACCAGCCGGTCTGGAACTCCATTCATGGTCTGCGAGGTGAACTTCAACGCCTTTCCTCCGACCGAAGCAACCGCTTCTACAAACGCTTTTTCCACTTCATTTTCCCGCACTTCATTTTCCCCTTCCTCTGCCCTCCAGACTCTTGTCCTTGGCCTGCTGGATGACATCCTTTTTGTTGTGGCTTCTTTTTTCTTCCTGCATTCCTCCCGCATAACGTTCCGGATTGCTTCATCTGCTGTGGGATCACGGTAGGAACGTCTTGCCGGATGAACCTCCGTAAATTCCGCTGTTCCTGTACGCCAGCAGAACTGGTATTCCTTTTTCATCCATTTAGCTCCTTCCACAGCGCAGGAGGCATAGACGCTACCTGCCAACCGATGCCTTCCAAAGCCGTTGCCCGGTCATAGGACTCTACATCCTGGCTGGCTCTTGTGATGGCGTTGGAAAGACCGTATTTGCTCAGATCTCCTCCAGCAATTAAATAATTCAGGATATTATCCTGTTCATTTTGGTTGAAGCCGTAAGTCTTACCCATCAGTTCCATAACTTCCGGTACCTTGCCTGTAATGGGAATACCAACAGCCTCCTTCAGCTTACCAACCACCTGCGCGAAGCGCCCTTCCTCGATGGCAGACATCGTCACATCCCGTAGTTTTAAGAGAAATGCCTTGTCCTCCGCCTCAATAGTTTCATCGGAATAAATACAGAAGCTGTCATCCAGCGCTTTGGCCGCCCTCCCTACATGATTTTTCCGCTCCCCCATATCGTTGACTACCATTCCGTTGGTGCAAACCAGACGGTACACAAGAGGCTGTACAGAAACCGAGCCAAGACCCACCTCCGAATTGGAAATTACCACACCGGCCTGTACATAATCACCTGGGACAACTTCCATTTCCAGACGATGGTTGACAATCTTCAAATAGAGCCTGTTTTCTGTCACCTCACAGGAGACTACCTCATATTGATCATTTCCACCGAACAGCGGCAGGACGGCGGCCGCTATTTCCATGTTGTCGATGCGGCGGTACCGGTCGGAGAGCAAGGCCCTGGCAACTGGTCCGTTTCCGTAGTCCATGGAACGGATCATATAACGGCTGCCTTTGTCAGAAAACCAGGCGTTGACGTTCTCTGCCAACAGCTCCGGCTTTTGGGCCGCCATCATATCGTAATACCTGGCAGGTATCCCAAGAGTGGTGGCAACCTGCCGGTGGAACAGTTGGGTCGTCCCAAAGACTTCCTGCTGGCGCGCCAACATATGGTTAATCTCAAAAGTCTTCCCATCTTCTCGCAGATGGAAGGTCTCTGCCTGACCGATAAAATCCCTTTTGGCCTTACTCTGTCGGTCAAGCTCTATCATAACTTCCTGCAAACTTCTTCCTGTTTTCATCCTATTTATCCTCCATTCATTGTATGGGAGCCGGATTACAGCTCCCGATTGACTATCTGACGGATATTATTTACTGCTTCAAGTATCCGCTTCCGATTCAATCTCTGCTCCCGCAGAAGTCCATCCAATGCGTCCATTTCTTCCAGGACGTCGCAGAGTATATGGCGCTGATGGTCACCCATCTGATCGATCTCCTTTTCATACTCGGTAAGCTGTGTTTCAAAATCCTTTGTATCCTGGATGTTCTCTTCCAGGTATTCCTCAATATACTTCCGGGTTTCCTGCCCGATATAATTTTCCACGACCTCCAATACGTCCCGGATTTCAAACGCTATAAGCAGTTTTCCATCCTTTAACTGAATGACATGCGGCATAGCATCCACCTCAATCCTTAAAGTAATAGGCGCCGTGATAGCCAGCAGCAGCCAGAGGAATATCCGGGCACCAAGACGGGTTCTCCGCCATTATTTCGCAGATCTCCTCCACGGTGTACTTTCCAACGGGTGCCTCGATAATCACCTCATCGTGGACATGACCCACTATCTCCGCACCACACTTTTCCAACCGATACATGGCTTCCGTCAGAATATCGCGGGCAATAGCCTGTGTAGCGTTCTCGACCAGTTTTCCAGAGTAGGTCTCCTGTCGGCTCCACTTATTGTTTGCGCCGACTCCCTCAAAGGTCAATGACATCCGGCCAAAGCGGTTCGGTTGCATCTTGGGCTTTAAGTACGCCAGCTTCCGGCCAGAAGGAAGCACCATCCATAACGTACCGGAATAATACCGAAATGCCAGTTTTCCAACTTTGTGTTCTTCCCTGGTCTTTAATGTCTGAATGGCCGCCTTTTCTACCTCCCACCAGTACTGGACAATCTTTGGGTTAGCGCCCCGCCAATCATCAATCAGGTCCGGAAGCTCCGTCTCTTTCAGTCCCATATCCAGTGCGCCCATGCTGATCAAGGCACCAGTGGAACCGCCATAGCCGCAGGCCAGCTCTGCGACTTTCCCTTTCTGACGTAGTTCTCCATTAATTCCGTGTTTAACCACCGGCACATGGAACATCTGACTTGCGGACTCGCAGTAGATGTCCTTTCCTGCTTCAAATGCTTCCAGCCGCCACGTTTCCCCGGCTTCCCATGCAAGAACCCGCGCTTCAATTGCGGAAAAGTCTGCGATAATGAACTCGCATCCTTCCTTCGGGATTAGCATGGTGCGGATCAACTGTGAAAGCACATCCGGCGTATTTCCGTAAAGCAATTCGATTGCCTCAAAGCACCCGGCCTTCACAAGCGTCCTCGCCTCATCCAGGGTAGAAATATGGTTCTGAGGAAGATTTTGTAATTGTATTCCTCTGCCGCTGTTTCCGGTCACCCACACACGCCCGTTCCGCCTTATAAGAAAATAGCCGGTGGATGTTTTAGCACAGAATACCCTTCCATCGAAATCCAATACCTGTGGTTTCTTTCGTATTTCATGACAGTTGCCAGGTGTAAGCCAAATATCTAAAATATAGGCATCGCTCCAATTTGGATGTTCTTCCGTCCTGACGAGTGTTTTCATCTTGGCACATCGACCGCTCGTATGGGCAAAAGCCTGGATAATGTCCGCATTCTCCTTATTTGTAGTTGTGTATTGGATGCTGTTTCTGGCTGACTGCGAGCCGTCCCAGTATTTTAATTCATCAAAAAATACATCGGCGCTTTCATTTAACAGCCACATTCCAAAGGTCTTGTCATGAAACATCCTCAGATACATTGGCTGTGACCGTGCAGGAATCATGATTCCTGTACTGTTATCCCTGGGATACGCATGTTCTACAAATGGGATATCCGCCTGACGCAGCAGATACTTGCATCGACTGATTTTCCTTTTTTTCTTGAAGCGAAAGCTCAGCGCCCCGTCTTCCTTGAAGCATCCATCCGCCTGAGTCATGACAAGAACCCTAAGCTGTGCGTGTTCTAAACTCGGAGAAGTATTTCTCCTTCCAGTAAACGGGATCGATGGCCGATAATGTGCCATATTCTCTACGGTATCATCCGTCCATTCTCCCTGATATCTTCTTTTTACACGCATCTTATGCTCCGGTGTGCTGATCTGAGAGATCCTTTTATCTTCATAAAAGTACATCGGACCTCGATAATCAAAACATAGGCTTTGCGCATCCTGGAAAGACACAAGTTCCTGAACAGGGTTCCAACATGCGATTTTCCCACCCTTCCATTGTTCCAGCTTTACCCAGCCATTCAGAGTCAGTACCTCATGGTCACCAGTCAGACAGAACCGCCCTGTGCGATTGGCCCCATAAAACTGGAACAGCCCTCTGGCCCTGCCGTCTGCGTTGACATACCGCTCGGCAGCCTGGTACTTTTTCACGCTGCTTTTTGCCATCTGGAGACGGAGCCGCAGCATATCCAGCGCCTCCTGGTCGCAGCCGTTTTGATCCAGTTCCTTGATCATAGCCGCCACATCCTTTTTCCCCAAACTCTCAATAGGAATCCCCTTTTCTTCCAGCCAACCCTTCAGCTGGGATACTGAATTCGGATTTTCCAGACCGGTTAATTCATAGGCCCGTTTGGTCATTTCATCAGAAAGCATAAGGTCGCAGGCAATCGCCTGATGGACCAACTCCGTGTCAATCAAAACCCCTCGGTCGTTGATTCTCTGATCCATGTGATAATAGTCCCATTCTGCATCTGGCATGGGGAACGCCTCCAGGCGCTTGCGGATATCCCGCTCGGTTCGCACATCCTGCTGACAATATTTCTTAAATTTTTGCCAGCCTTCCGGGTCATGTTCCGGTAGGTTCCTGGTCCTTCCCCCATTGCTTTTGGTCGGCTTACAGGGGACGGAAAAATAACGGATCAGATTCTCGCCAGCCCGGTCTTTCTGTTCCCCCGTTTTAAGTACCTTTGCCGCCTCCTTCAAAGACAAAGGCAGCGACAGCGAGGCGGCATGTACCATAGAACAGCGCCAACTGTCTGGAGAAAGCCGCCGTCCCAGATACCGTCCAATACAGGTCCGTTCAAACTGCGCGTTCCAGGCTGTCTTGATAATCTCCGGGTCATCCAGCGCTTCCAGCACCTTGGCTGGGAGCATTTCACCGCAGGCCATATCCACAATCCGTACCTCATCATCATCAAAAGCATAGGCAAAGAGCAGGATCTCAAAGTCCGGCGACTCTGAGTATCGAAACACACCGCACTTGGACAGCTCCACACTGCTGAAGGTTTCTATATCAATCCCCAGGATATGCGGCTTATCTGTGGGTGGCCTGTTTTCTGAAAATATTTCACTCATGACTGTTTACTCCCTATGTGAAGGGATATCCGGGATGAGGTTTTCCTCCATCCCGGCTCCCATACGCAATGCTGTAGTTGTTCAGTTCTTTGACTTACTTCAGGAAATCCGGCATATCCTCACCCAGAAGCCCGTCCTCATCGTCCTCCATTGCCTCGAACTCAGACTCCGCAGATGCTTTGCCGGACAGCCGTTCCCCATCCTTCACAAACTGAATATTGGAAAGCCCTGCCGCTACACCGCGGTTACCGTTCGCATTGAACGGATAGAAGTTGACCGACACGTTGCAGTAACAGCCGGAATACACCAGCATCGGGTCTGTGATCGGCTGCACCCGGCGGTCTACAACCTGGGGTGCATCCTTGCTGGTCGCATTAAGGAATACACAGTCTTCATAAGTCTCATCATCCGGGCGATCAATATCCCCATCACGCAGCGGCAGCTTCAGGTTCGGCGGAATTTTGCCATTCCATTTGCGTGTCTTGCCATCCTCCTTGGCCGCCTCCACCGCTTTCTGAATCCTGGCAATCGTTTTCTTATCGCTCTTGGGGATGACACAGGAAACAGAATATTTCTCATCCCCGCCATTAATCGCCTTTGGCTCCCAGATGTTCGCAAAAGAGATGCGGCACGGGATAATGACTTTCGTTATGGAAAGGTTCTTTGTAGTTGACATCGTATTTTTACCTCCATAAAAATGTTGTTTATTGGGTGGATGGATAGTTACCCATCCAACGGTTCAAATTCATCTCCGGCAGAACTGTTCAGATCAACCGCCGGACGCGGATCAGACTCCGGCACCAATGCCAGCTTGCCGGGCGGCTTTACCACATATTTCCCAAGAATCTGGGCAAATCGTTTCTTGCCCATCATCTTTTCAAACTCCGTCAAAGAAAGGAGTTCCTGCTTATACACATCGGTAAAACCTTCCTTTGCCGCAGCGTCTATCACCGCTTTTGTATCGGTAAACTGACGCTTGCTCCTGCCTTCTACCACTTTATAACCAGACCAGTGGATCCCGTGGTTAATCGCTTCATTGGACACATAGGCAAACACCGCTGTAATCCAATCCGAGATTCGGTTCAGCGTTGGGAGGATAGTCTCGATCTCTGCCTGGGAGATCAGGGCCGGGGACTTAAAAGTGGGAGCTTTCGTGTCCGGGCTATAAGGCGCTGTGGCATCGGTCAGTTCTGTCTCCTCCGCCAAAGCTCCAGCGTCCAGATCCAGGAACTCCTCCCTTGCAAGTGCCAGGGCTTCCTCGGCCCTTGCCCGGCACATGGGCTTGGCCCTGCAGAACCGGCACCAGTCGCCGGGCTTCTGTTCGCCCTTCCCTTCAAAGGCCAGCTTCGCCACTGGTTTAATGCTCTCAGCCCAGTCAAGCAACTCCTGTTTCGTACTGGTAAACGTACTGATATTCTCAAGCCGGGGCTGAATAATAGTCATGGATACGGTCTGGACATCAAACAGATAATCATATGCGTGGAGGGCACCCAGGGCATAGAGCATCATCTGAGTGTTATGATCTGCGTCTACGTACACACCGCTCCCGGTCTTGAAGTCACAAATGTGCAGGATGCCGGGAGCAAGGATCACCATATCCCCGGTTCCGAAGCCGGAAGGGGCGATATGGCTGTAATCCAGCCGTTCCTCCACCAGCGCAAGCACAGAATGTCCCTGAGCCTTCAGCTTTTCGATAACACCGATCACAAATTCAGCGTAGATATCGGTCAAATTCTCAATTTCTTCCGTTAGATACTCGGATTGTGGGCGTTTCATTCGCCGGTGGAGATACCTTTTTACTTTGTATTCACACAATTCGTGGGCCCAGGTGCCTTCCTCCGCATAGGCGGAGCTTTCGTTAGGGAAGTTCTCCTCCAGTCTCGCCGATGGCGGACAGTTGAGCCACCGCTTGGAGCTGCTGGCAGAGAGCAATGCATGCGCACCCATCAGCAATACCTCAAAGCTGGGCGAGGTCGTTTAAGAACGCCTCCCGCTTGTCCTCCGGAAGCTGGCTGATAGCGCCGCACCCGTAAGATGTGAGTAATGATTTGATCTTCGGGCTGTTCTTCCGGTTCGTGGTAATCTTCTGGGCCGCCACCTTCAGCAGGTCATCCGTGGTGATTACTGCCGGCTGGCTAACTGTTTCCTTCGCCGCAGCCTTTGCTCCTGCATCCGCATCATCTGGCTGCTTCTCCCAGGGCAGTTTTTCTTCATCGGATAAACTTTCTTCCTCAGATCCTGTATTAGGCGCCACAGTTTTTGGAGACGGGTCCCTGGAAGTTGCAGTTTCAGAAGCTGCTTCGGAGTCCTTTACCCCCTTAACCATCGGCTCCACGCCTAAGAGTTCTGCCTGCTCAGCCATTGCTTCAAAAATCAGGGCATATCCCTTAAACACGGCGTTCAGCCCGCGCCCCAGCTTGGCAGCATCAATAAATCCCGTCGGGATCCCTGATGCCGGAGAAACCTGGATACCTTTTTCAATAGGGTTACTCTTCATTACTCTCATCCTCACTTTCTGTAGAATCTTCCTGCAGGTGAATACCCGACTGTGTCCTGTCAGACTCTTTACCTTTTTCCACGGTCTCACATGCTCCAAGGTCCGTCAGGTAGGCATGCTCTGTATCCAGCACCTTACGGACAGTTTCCAATGCGACACCGCTATTTCTGGCAATCTTTTCCGCCAGATCCCGCAGATCAATCTCCACGAAATCTTCCTCGCAGCATTTGCCCGTACAGCGATCACTGCCATTCTGGTAATAGCTTGTAGAATCCATATGCTCATCCAAATGGAGATGGAGGTTCTTCACATTCAGGGTGATCTCCGGAAACAGTGGGAGAGTGCGACGCTGTCCGCATCCAGTTCCGCTGCATTTGCACTTATGCTTCTTTTCATTCCAGTTTTTTGTCATGATCTTCTTTCCTCCTGTTCTGTTTCGGCACGACCTTCTTCGGTGGGCAGGTCAGCCTGTCTCTGTGTTCTTTCCTGCATTGCTGCCAGCAATTCCATCACCAGCTTGCATGGTTCAGGCATCATCCTTACTGGTTTATTTAAGGCCTTGGCTTCCGCAATTTCCCGGCTCATGCCTTCGGTGATTTCGCTTCCAAACACCCAGACTTCATCAGCCTGCTTCAACCAGAGAAGCCCCATCTGGATTCCGTCCTCCCGCTCACTGGCAATGGTGTCATCCAGGAAGCGTGGGAAGTATAGATGTGGAGCCAGAGGCAGGTGGCCAAGCCTGATCAGTAATTTGCATGCCATGACGGCGCGATTAATGTTGGATGCCAGTTGGTCTTTTGCCACTGCAGGCTCCTTGGAACTCGGCCGGAATGGAGAGCAAACAAATACAGCGGTCATTTCACGTTTTTCCATGTAGTTTTCTCCTTTCTGCGCCAATACTGCAAAATGGTACCGGATACTCAAATGCTATCCGAAAAGAAAAGGCCCTGCGTGGAGTTGTCCACACAAGACCTTAGAAGCCTGTAGGCACAAAGGCAGCATGGCACACTCCTTACGTCCTTTCCTCTATGCCGACAGTTCCTATTGAACCGGCAGCAATCCGGAAGGGTGCGTATGAGATATCCGTTGCCCTTAATGCATATCAGGCACGATATTGATTTTTATCTTTGGGGAACCCGCTGGGTTCCGTGTTCCTCATCGACTGACTATATTATAATGGATGTCTTTCTTACAATCATCATCGCAGGCGGTGAACATTCTCCATGTTCTCATCGTTTCCGATGATATTTTAAGGCATTTCCAGAAATCCATTAACGAGTGCCGCCATAGCCTGGAATACTTTGTCACGTTTCCTGGAATCCATCTTCTTTATTTTTTCGCCAATCTGATATAAGCGCGGATCTATCTTTTCTTCGTCTACGAACCGCTGCGGGCAAAGTTCAGTAGGCGTAATAAGCAGGGCATCCGCAATTGCAAATAGCTTGTCCACTTTCATCACCCGCTGCGCAGTTTCATAAAGGTAGATCGCATTCCCATTCGAGCCAATGTCCAATCCCAGGCTTTCCTGGGAGATTCCGAGGAACTCCCTCTGTTTCTGAATATTCTTACCCAGTTCCACCAGATCTGTATTCACAGCTGTTTCTATACTGTTCGCTTTACTATGTACTGCTTTCATGACTGTGTCCTTTCCGCCTGTCCTCTTACGGCAAAGGAAATCACAATCATCCACATATCCACTTCAGCACAAACCATAGACAGTGCAGCGCGATATGTAAAAGGGAGCGGAGTTACGTGCAAATGTACAACGACTCCGTTGTTCAAGCCTGAAAATGAGCGCAACAAGCCAGAGGGTACTTCGCACGGTACCCGGATATGTTTGACTATTCCGCAGTCAGCGGAAAGGTATCTTGTCCGGGATAAATCCGTATGAGAATCCTTTGCCCTATTGCAACTCAGGCTTTGATATTCTGTTTTCATCCGTGGTCAGAAGCGATTGCGTGTCCGCTCGCATTCCTGACCAGAGTTTATCGTTTCACTCTGCAGCACCGATACCTTGTGTAATAACCGGCGCATTCTCTTTTATTTCGCTAACTAATCTGATCACCTCTTTCCTGTTACTTGAGTCCGCATCGACCGACCCGTATACTATATGATATGCGTTTACTGTCGAAACAATAGTTTTTCTGTTAAATACTGCAGCAACAAATTGGTGATGCGATGGCTGTTTCAATCGCCTAAATGTTTCTTCGGCAGATCCGATGCATAACCCATCCCACGGGTAAAAGGTACACAGAAGATTACATTTCCAGCCGTCAGAAACTTCTCTGGCTGACGGAACCGCTCCAGGTACAGGTAAACTTCCCTATCTGTCAGGCTGCGGAAACTTCCATCTTCAGACACGCCGCAAACAAAGAAAACACCTGCAACAATCTGGAGCATCTGGGTACAGCCAGCTTCAAACAATCCCCGGTTCAGCACAAGACCATTTTTTTGCTCCGGTGCCAGGATTACAGTATCCGGTGTGTATGCGGGAATTTGAGCATATTGTTCACCTTTGAACCACTCCTCGACATTCTCAACCAGTGCAACCTCCGGATACTGTTCCGGCTTCACTACCACAACTTTTAATTCATTTTCCATAAAATCTCCTTTCCAGGTTTAAACCCTTGAGCTGCCCGCCATTTGGAACCAGTGAAAGATGCAGAGATGACAATAAAAATGGTCGCAGATGGGCAAAGTGCTTCCATTGGTCTTCCAGCACCGAAAAATTGCGTCTTCCGGTATCTGTTAAAAGTCCTATGGCATCCTTCACCTGTTCGCGACCAGGCTGTATGCTATGTTTTCTTTACGTCTATAGGATACATCATTTCACACATAAATCCGAGGAAATGGCTGTCCCATTTCAAGGCTAGAAGCGGACAATTATGCCCGCTTTGTGAAATAAAAAACGACCATCCGAATTTACACTTCAAAATGGTCGTTAAATCTTATTCTCTTCTTTTTTATTCATTTTGTTATTCTGGCAGCCTTTACTGCCAGTTCAATCTGCTGTATTAAGATTTCCTTTAACTCCGTGTTCTTTTCATTGCTGATTTGTTCCACAGCTGCCTCTAACCTCCTATCTAATCCATCGTTCACAGATAAATATCGTATTATATGATTTTTACTCTTTATTTCGCTCTGCAGCCTCTGGATTCTTTCTTCTTCCTCGATACTGCACGTCTCTATAAAGAAATCAGCAGGCTTTTGCATCAATTTGCTCAGGATTCGAATTTCCCTTTCTGATGGTGCGCGTTCTCCATACCATAATCGTCGGACAGTTCTCGCCTCCACGCCCAGCAAATCTGCCAGTTGCCTTTGTTTAACCTTATTCATAAAACACCACTGACGAATATCCTTTCCGATATCTGCCGACGTTCTCGCACCACCAGGATCCACATAACTCACCTCCTCCTGCCACTTGGGCTACATATTTCACCAGTTACCTGTTCAGTTGATCGCATACCTTCCTAAGTTTTATAACTATACCAGAAGACAAAAAGAGCCGGGGCAGAAAAGAGCAACCTTTCTGTCCCGGCGTCATCGAACTGACCACCTGTAGTCTATGTGTGGCTAGCCATATACAGTTTCTATGACTGTTCTTTTAGGGCGTTTGGGGGGTGAAAAACAAGGATCGATCATTGCACAATATCATTACCAGGCATGATACTGACCGCATTCTCTCCAGCACATCCACCCGTCCCCGGAAATGCTTCCACACTTGTTGCTTCTCCTCTGTTCTTTTCTAATGTACCCGATGCAGCAATTACACTTTTTCCCACACCGTACACTACACATACTTTATTTATCGGATTTAAAGTTTTCATATAGAGTACCTCTTTCTTAATCGCTTCCTGCCATGCTGCGAGCTCCTGCTGCAGTCTTTGCTGTTCCACTTTATAACATCAACGCGAAACAAGTAGTTTCAAACCCATCTCGTCCAATTCCTTGTATGTAATGTTTTGTTCATTATATGATAGGATATTTTAATAACTTTTCACAAACAAGTCACATATCCTTTACAAAACACCCTTGACATTCTTAGAGAATTACGATAAACTGTAAAGCGTTATATGTTTTAAAGGGCCTATCCACTTACATACTCTGAACCCAGACGTAACGTCTATTGATGACAGGAATGCGGTTTAGTTTTTAAGCAGATGCACTTCCCTGAAGAGGGTAGGGTGGCCCCTGCATATAGCGTCTGGAAAAGTAAACAAACAAAAGTTGATGGACTCCAACGCCAATCGGACATCAAACAATGTTTGTTTACTAAGCACATGTATGTGGTATAAGACAGACTTTCTCTTAAGTGGGTTAGTCTGTCTTTTATATTACTCTCAAGTCGAATTATTGTCAATATGCACAATGAACAAAGAATTTGGATTAATTTTTTTGTGCAATTTTTATGCTCAAAGGTCGGATTTCTGATTTTATTATTGATTAGTTATCTGACCACGGTATAATATTTTGTGCTGCGAGATAACTCTATAAATTTTTTGATAAATTTGAGCATTTTATTTTATATTTAAGTCTTTTTCTTTTCAGTATAGCATAAAAAATTAGTGCCATCTCTAATATTTATTGAAAATCTTTATTTTTCATCTTGAAACAGTGTTTTCTGATTGAAGTAAGCATTTTAATATGCTATGCTAATACAAAATTGGAACAGTCTTGGCTGCTATCCTACAGCTCGACCAGTTTGGATAACCCGAACATCGTTGTGAGACATAGAGAGAAACCCCATCTCTCAGTCTTTCATCGCTCAACACGAAGGAGGTGCCACATATGAAGAATGCCGATATTATTAAGAAAATTACGGACTACATACAGGGTGTAGCCACAGAGCGCGGTCTTACACACCGTGATATTGCAAATCTCTGTTCCCAAAAAGGGGCAAATGTTGCCCAGACAACCATCACAAAGATGTTTAATAAACCCTCCTCTATGACTATTTCCACCTTGCTTAAGGTTTGTGACGGGCTTGATCTGAATCTAAATGCCATCTTTCATTCATTAGAAAACATGAAAACTGTTGGAAAAAACAAGGGGAACCGGTTCCGTTATGATATCAATGACGACGCGTTTGTGCGCTATCCGGGCAAATACCACATATTCTTCCTGTCCACCACACCAAATTCGGAGGATAAGCTTATTCACGGGATTCTTCGTCTCGGTGATATTCATTCAAACGGAGAATGTACGGCAGCCCTGCGCATTAACACCGGAGATCTTGATGCCAATGGTGAGCCTGGGTACAAAGATTTTGAAGGCAGATTTGTTTACTCTACTACAGGAATCATGTTCTGCAATCTGGTTTGTCCCAGATATGGGGATATGTGGTTTCTTACCATCCCGCATACAAAACTGAATATCCAGTCACTTTCCTGTACCATGGGGTGTGCAGCCACTTCCTGTTCTGGTCCGATTGCTTATCCAGCCATCCATCGTTTCTGCTTCTGTAACGCTTCTGACTACCCAAAGATAAGTTCAGAGTCATTGGAGGAAATCAAAGGGATTCTTCGCATGCACAATCAAACTCTTTTTATAAAGAAGGAAGTCCTTGAAGAATACCTGCATGCACGGGAAGATGGCAACAACCGTTTGATCCGCCATATGATTCACTATCTTGATATTGCTGATACTTACTATGCAATTTCAAAAGATACATTCAAAAATGATACAGATCTCGCAACATTTTCACATACCATGGCAGAATTGGCAGCACTGTCCGGAATGGAAACCTGTATGTATATTTTCCCAAATGACAATACACAGCTTCTGAAAGTGCTTGAACGTGATAAAAAAGAAACTCCGATACACAAAAAGCCTAACCAAGAAACGGATAGCTAAGAAATGTAAAAGCCCGGTGCCAAGACCAGAAAACTGATCCGCATCGGGCTATATTGTTTTATCTGAATAAGCGCGCCCCAATATGCGGGGTGACTTCTGACATACATTCTGATACACAATCGGCTGGCCGTGTGCCCCGCGACAGAAGGTGAAAGAAATGAATACCGTTGTATCCGGACTGAGTTCGAATTGGAGGATCGTCAAGCTCACAGGATACAGCCCGCTTAGAAGAGGTATAGGCTATCTCTTCGCACTTTCTGCCAAATGTCCTTTATCACCTTGCTATGTACTCTTCATGACGGTAATATGTCCCTACCCGAAAAGGGAATCTAAAAGCAAGGAGACATACCATGACAACCCATAATCCATCAACGCCATTAACGGTATCAGACGTCCTTTTAAAGAATGGGACTGCCCGTCTGGAGGACTTCTACCCACTGACCGAAGTAAGAACCGCTTCGGATAAAGAGAAGCTTTTATCCCAGGGTTACAACCCCGGCTATACGGTTTCAGAATGGCCGTACCAGCTTCCTGCCGATAAAATTTACTACAGCAGGCACCTGATCCCCTCTACATATTATTATGACCCGGATAACGAGGCCATTCCCATCGCTCTCTGCCTGAATATCTACGGCACGGAGCGGCTTCCTGTCATCAAGGATACAAGTCAATTCTGCAAATATATCCTGGACTTTGCCGCAAGTCTGCGAAACCCCGACAAGGATAAAATATTCTCATATTTGTTTAACCAGGATGATGGTATACGCTCAGAACTCCTGGCTGAGTACATACGTAGGAGCGCCCCAAGCCCGGATCTTTATGACCTGTTTCTGAGACTTTACACGATTACCGATTACAGCGCCGGTGTATATGGTGCAGATCTGCTTCAAAAGCTGGCTTCCGGGAGATCCGATGAGCAGATTGACAGGATTGGCTCCACCCTGTCTGACTATCCGGAAGAACTCCCCATTTACCGTGGGGAAGCGGAGGGCAGTACGGATTACCGGCAGGCTTTCAGCTGGTCTCTGGATATCAACACAGCCTTCTTCTTTGCCTGCAGGTATGGAGACCAGAACCATGCCAGGATCCATAAAAAGGATATCATTGCCTTGAATCTGGACAGCAGAGAAAAAGAAATCATTGCAGTTCCGGGTGTACCCTTTGAAGTGACTGTCGAGCGTCTCATCGGCCCCGATTCTCCCTTGGTCATGCCACCCCGATATTTAGACGAGTATCGAAAAGGAATAGAACAGATCCGGCGTTTATATAAACTCTACCGAAAGGATAGAACAGGTCATGGTCAGCTCCACAGCGCACGGGTTCTATTCCTTGCTCTCGCAATTATCCAGGCTGGGAAGATAAAGCTGAATCTAACGGAACGGACGCAGCTCTTAACCGCCATTGTTTTCCATGACATTGGGCAGAGGAATGACGGTGTGGATGACAGCCATGGGAAAGCCAGCCGGGAAGTCTATGAAAATAACGCAGGCAGCTCCGCAGATCCTGCCGTCTGCTTCCTCATCGAATATCATTGTCTTGATGACGATCTGGCAGAGGAATACCTGAAAGTCTCAGATGTGATTCGGCCAAAGAAACGCACCTGGCTCCTATATCAGATCTTAAAGGACGCGGATGCACTGGACCGGGTACGGTTCGGGATTTATGATCTGGACGTCAATCAGCTCCGGCTTCCCATCTCACACAAACTTATCCCATTGGCGGTTGCCGCTGTAACCGGGATTAAACTATAGAACAAACACACAAAAAATTGCCCGCTGCGGAAACTGCGTTAGCTTTCCTTGGCGGGCTAACCTGTTTATGCGATACAATCCCATGTCCCCTATGCGTAACTGACTTGGAGCCTAAAGGCATTCTCTGTCAATCCCTTACCAGCTCCATCATCAGCCTGGCGCCAACCTTGATCCCTTCGATATATCCCTGCCGCTCATAGGTTGTACACAGGCCAAAAACAATGTTCATATACTTATCCGCTTCTTCGTCCGTTCCCACCAGACTTCGCAACGTCTCATCCAAAGGATCCACCTGTTCCTTGAATTCCGGTGTCTCAGCTGAATTATATTCCGTAAATGCCTGGTAGAGCAGCTCCAGCAGTGTATCCACCTGCCCCTGATAATTTGCCGGGTGTTCCTTCAGATATTGAATCACGTTTTCTACAATTTCTCTTGAATGTCCACTTCTCGCTCCCCAGATACGTTCCATATGTGCCATAGTCACCACTGTCCTTCCTATATTTATTACCTTTCTCTTGTAGGCTATGGCGATAGTACCTCTGTATTTTGCACATAGCAAGCAAAACATGTATTTTGACGCTACAAATAAATTGAAGTGGAGACAGCGAAAAATACCGTAAACTCAAAAAATAAATATCACAATAACCATTCCAATTGCAATCCCCAGCACGTTTAATCCCACATCAAACCAGGAGAAATGACGGCCTTGCACCAGAGGCTTTGTCGCTTCATCGGCCCAGGCCCAGACAATGGTGCCGGCTGTCAGCCACAGGGAATAACTTCCAAGTTTCAATGTAATAGCGAGCAGGACAGTCAACACTGCATACACCACCACATGGGCCAGACGGCGCAGCCTGCCGTTCAGAATATTAATATCAGAATCCAGGAAATCCAAAGCTGACAGCTTCTCCGCCAGTTCCCGGCTAGTCCTCCCGGTGTGTTCCCCATCCTGGTGGGAGAGATACGTCATAAACAGGAACCAAAGAATTGTAAAACCAAGAAATATATAAAACGCCAACGGCTGATACCTCCTTAAATTGTATGCAGGAAACATCTTATCACACTGTCTGGCACATAGCCACAGATAATCTTTTTGAGATTGTATGATTCTTCCGAATAGAGACTTTGCTTACTTTCGGTTTCCTATCAACTTTTTCTCCACTTCCTCCGGCACCGTGATCATTCTAAAACGCCACAACAGACTGAAAGTGTAGCTCACACCCCGGACATCAGCCAACTCTTTGGGGCGGGTAAATATAGCGCCTTGCTGGTCCATAGCTTTCTCAAACGCCATCCGCACAGAGCTCCATGCCAGAGATTTGCTGTTTTCCCGGCGGTCAATAAACAACTCCTTTGTGTATTCCCCATTCCTCCCCTTCTTCAGTGTATAAGAAAAAGGCAGACTCGAAACAGTATGGAACGGGTAATTTTGAAAGGCAATGATACAGTCCCAGAGATGACCCTCTGTAGGCGCTGCCATTAATGTATCCACAGCTGATTTTCTTGCCTTATAAGTTTTAACCCGTTCCGCATTTTGGCTGATCTCAGACATCTTATAGATCACCTTACTATACGGCAGATACGTGTGCAGGGTGGAGTAGCTGAGACCCATAATATGCTGGATCTCGGCCATGTTTTTTCCCTGCTGCATGAGACCCTGGATCTGCTTTGTCTCTGGATAGGGCAGAACGTTTCCGGTGATCAGCAGCTTCTTGACTTTACCTGGCGGAAGGTTCAGCTCCAGGGCTGTGGCTTTGATTTCTCTCTTCTCCTGATAAATCTCTGCCGCTGTGTCGATCAGTTCCTGCATCAGGGCTTCCGGATCATAATCCTTCTTTGGGGGTCGTCCTCGTTTTAGTGACGTGTTGGAATTATTATTTTTCATGTCTATCTACTTTTCTCCTATATTTTCCATGTCAATCTATTTTATGAGCGATAAAATTAGGCGAAACCTACTCATCATTTCAATTCCGCCTATTTATCAGCCAGACTGCAATTTGTGCCGAGCAGCGGCCTCTACCATCTTCTGTACGCAATACCGCAAGGATGACTGGGTGAAACGTCTGGGCGAAGGAGTACGGGCAGAAGCGAT
>PPYE01030518.1_pt1 | contig 24177 bp, 17 predicted proteins | sample 1559881 | NCBI WGS metagenome assembly PPYE01 (sample SAMN08240022, study PRJNA423297) | Human gut metagenome, whole genome shotgun sequencing project. | reverse complement strand
TATCATAAAACGTTTAAGCCACACATGCCGCATAAATACTGGAGTTTTCTCTGGTTGTCCCTATTATATCTCGGACTCCGACTAAAGACATATCGCCCTTCAACACATTAAGAAACTGCGGGAATTCATCCAGACTCCAGTCACGGATGAAGTTTCCGACACCCTTTTTGATTGTGCCGTCCGGAAGCTTCTTACTGCCGATGATTCGCGGGTCAAAATCGAGCTTGAACATCATGCCATCCTGTACACGGTTTTCCTTCATAAGTTCGGCTTTGCGTTCTTCGGCATCCATGTACATACTTCGGAACTTATACATCTGGAACAGCTTTCCGTTCTTTCCGACACGGGTCTGCTTGAAGAAGATCGGTCCCGGTGACTGGATGTAGATGGCAGGTCCTACGAAGATGCAGAGGATTCCAGTGATAATGCAGCCTGCAAGTCCTCCTAAGATGTCGAGCATACGCTTTAAGACGATCTGGCGGCGGCTTACGCTGTTAATACTTGTTGTGAGGACGGTGTAAGTTCCAAGTCGTTCGACGAACTGCTTCTTGCCGAGCAGGTTCTGCGACTTGGCAAGCTTCATATGTACGACAACACCCATCTCAATGAACTTATCCAGAAGGTCTGATGGATAAGATTCGCTTTCCGGAATATTAAGAAAGACTTCATCTACCCATTCACGACAGACATATTCAACGAGATCTTCCTTGTCTGCGACAACCGGAACACTGTCAATCGTTCGTCCCTTTGCCTTATCATCAAGGATACATACACCGGTCACAATATAATCTGAATAATTTTTATTCTTAATATTGTCAATGACTGTATCAACAATCTCAGATACTGTTACAATAAGAAGGGAGCGTCTTCCGTTTTCTCCCAGATACTTACGCAGTAAATACTTCCATATATTGCGGGTAATATAGCTTAGCAGTAAATATAATGCTGCTGTGTATGTAAGCACCAGTCTCGAATAATTATCGGCCTCTTTAAATGTAAATAAATAAAATACGGAACATAAAGTGATGAGACAGGTCTGCTTGACCGTCATAGTAAATTCGCGATAAAAACCACGTTTTAATACATTCTTCAACGAATCGAAGAAAAAGATTACCACGATATCCATGAGAGCAAGGCTCCACATCATATCACGGTATAAAGAATTCGCAAATACATTCAGCGACCCATGGCGCATACCGAATGCAAGCGTAAAAGAAATCCACAGACAGACTACGTCCAGGATCATGAAATCCAGGTGCTTCAACCAGCCCTGTACACTCTTCTTATACATATACTTTCCCCAATCTTATTTTTCTTGTGCTGATTATCCTATAAATGAACTTCTATCCCCGCAAAATCCATACTTCTTCTTATGTGATAATCCTGTTTTCATACTTTTTTGGTGTGTCTTAACAGACAGTACACAAATGATTCAGAGTTGAACTATGGATGTAAATTAAAATATTCTGATGTACTGATCTTTTTAATAAAACCACATACCTTTTTATAGTGAGTAAAGTATAACATATATTTCTTATTTGTAGTATTCTTAAATATGACTAATTTCGACCTTTTAATATGGCTATTTTTGGTCATGTCGGACTATATTTTCAATTTTCCACTAAAACTTTACTTTATCTGTGTGGTTTCCTTGTCATTTTTTACTGTTTATATATATATAATGTATATTTTGTAAAAATTATAAGACGAAAAAGATTCTACGAAAAAAGACATATCTGACAGCTGTTAAACTGTTTTGATATGTCTCCTTTATTTTATAAGGTTCTATCTCTCATTTTACTTACTTAATAGGGTTCATTACTTCCCGTTATACTGATAGCGAACTCCTTTTACAACATATCCTGCTGCTGTCTTCTTCAGCTTCAGTGTTGTTGTACCGATGTTCGTTCTGCCCTTCTCTCCGTAGCATCCTAAACGGTTCTGTGTTGTTACGATGTAGGTATTCTTACCGGTACGGGTTATCTTTGTGATCTTGTAATCTGGAATCACATCTCCGAAGTCTCCGCCACAGTACATATATGGATCTTTATAGTACTTGCTGTTGGAGCTGCATACTAACATCGCATGATTCTTATTCTTCTTGTTCCTGATGGTATTAACGGAAGCGCTCTTACCAAAAAGCTTCTTTGTCTCAGAACGAAGTTCCTTTGCTGTGTAGCTGTAGTCTCCTTTGTAATTATATCTTACAAATACGGCGATGGATAACTTGGCATTATCGTTAAGCTTCATCTTTACCGGTCTGGTGGTGGACTGTTCGCTTAAGTTCATCGCTGTCGTATATGCAGTCATCATCTTGCTAATGTTCTTAATCTCACGATTCCCTGCCATCTTACCGGTTACGTCTGTAGATGCTGCCTGCACCGGTGTAAATGGAATGAGTATTACTGCCATAAACATTACTGCTAAAATTGTACTTAATCTCTTCTTCATAGGGAATCCCTCCTCGTCTTCCTGATATAGTAAGGAATGTCTTTGCATTTCCTGTACTTTTATTTTAATATTTTTACAGGAAAACTGCCATAACAGAAGTATTATCTTTGGTTACAGGCGGGATAAGAATGTATAACAAAAGTGTTAACATGGATTTCATTTGGTCAAAATTACTGAAAGAAGCCCCCTTCTCTGCTTTCACAAAGAAGGGGGCTTCTTTTGATTCCATGCCCTACTATACTGGTTCTGTAGATTAGCTTATGGCACTTTATCTTTCGTATACACAAAAAACTTACAGTAGATGTAAGCTGTCCTCGTGAAGATTACTCTTCTGTCAGCTTATATCCGGCGATTCTGGCAAGCTCACGGATAGAATCTCTTGATACCTTCTTACCTCTATATTCAATGAGGTCTTCACACTGTCCTGTAAAGATATCACTAGGGTTATACTTCTTAATGATGATCTTATCTTCTTCTGTGAAGATTTCTAAAGGTTCTCTCTCACCGATGTCGAAACTTTTACGAAGTTCCATTGGTAATGTAATTCTTCCTAATGAATCAAGCTTTCTTACTATTCCAGTACTCTGCATAACGTACTCTCCTCTCTGGCGCAGCGTCTACTTCTTATTATTTTACTTTTTAATGACCTGCTGCCTGTGCAATGTTTTTGTGATGACTGTAGTATATCATAGGGTGATTCATTTGTCAACTAAAAAATGGAAAGTTTTTTTTAAAATGTTAGGCGGTGTGTAAACTGTTATTTTAAAGTTCTTATTACATTTCGCCGTTATATTCTCATTCTAGTATAATAATGGAAATTCTTGTACTTTCCCTTGTAAAAAGTTGTTATCTGTCTCTAAGAATGAGACTATCTCGCAAATGCGATGGCAACTTTTTACTTTACAGTTAACAAAATACCCCCACTTACAGCAATTGAAAATCGTTCTTTAACAAGTTCTTACTTTAACTTTACTTTAACTTAAGTAAATACTGGCCATAATTGGTCATCTTTAAACTTTCTCCAATCTCGTGAATCTTGTCTAAAGATATAAACCCTTCTTTCCATGCAAGTTCTTCTAAGCAGCCTACATAGCATCCGGACTTCTGGAGTGCCTTAACGATCTCAGCCGCTTCTAACATGCTGTCTGCGGTTCCGGCATCCATCCATGTGAGTCCTCTGTCAAATGGGATAACCTTTAACTGGCCTCTTCTTAAGTATTCTAAGTTAACATCTGTGATCTCGTACTCACCTCTTGCAGATGGCTCAAGATTCTTAGCGATGTCGATTACCTGATTATCATAGAAATATAATCCCGGTACGATGTAGTTCGACTTCGGATTCTTCGGCTTCTCTTCGATGGATACGGCCTGTCCGTTCTCATCAAACTCTACTACACCGAATGGTCTTGGGTCGTCTACATAATAACCGAATACCTTCGCACCATGGTCATCCTTGATGGCTTCCTTCATAATCTCATCAAGATTATGGCAGTGGAAAATGTTATCTCCTAATACAAGACATACGGAGTCATCTCCAATAAAGTCTTCCCCAATGATCAGAGCATCTGCAATTCCTCGTGCAACCTTCTGTACCGCAAACTCGATATGAATTCCAAACTCACTTCCGTCCCCAAGAAGATTCGTAAATTCCTTCTCTTCTCCCGGTGGAATGATTACGAGAATGTCCTTGATCCCTGCCTGAAGTAAAGTAGCGATCGGATAATAAATTAATGGCTTGTCATATACTGGTAATAATGGTTTACAAACCGGCTTTGTCATAGGGTACAGTCTGGTACCTTTGCCGGCAGCTTGCAGAGATGCGCAGAAGAAGTATGTCATGCATTGCATGACGCGCATCTCGCAGCAAGAATGCCGGGGCATTCTTGAATATCACGTTACAGACTTTATAATGTCGTTTCCAGTGTTGTCAATCTTATGCAAATGATAGTAAATTCCCATTACGAAATCATCTTGCTTCCAATATTTTATATTATTTCCTTCCATTTGTCAAACTTTCTTTGCAAATTTAACTAAATATTTATATAGTTGGTTTTTATTTTTCTGCAAATGCGTTCTGTACTGTGTCCATCAACCATATTTAGGAAAACTTTGCGGAAGTTATCAAGGTCTGACTGTTCTACTTCTGACACAATATTCTCAAGCATGGAGGCTGCCTTTTCACATAAGGATTCGAAGTCTGCGACAACCGATCCCGGAGTGAACTGGTCATAATCAAAGTAAAAGTCTCTGCTATCCATATATTCCTTTTCATCAAATGCATAAAACAGCATCGGAAGTTCTAAGATTGCCGCTTCAAATACACTCGAGCTGTAGTCTGTGATGAGAAGGTTGCTTATGAGCATAAGGTCATTAATATGCTCCTTTGTACTAAGGTCAAACACTCTGTCCTTCCACCGTTCTTCTACAAAAAAGCTCTGCTTTACAAACGGATGATTCTTGAGAATAAGCACCGTATCTTCCGGCTGTCGTTCCATGAAGCGATTAACGTCAAATGCCTCCGGTGGATAGTGTGCATCTTTATTCCCATCTCCTCGGAATGTCGGCGCAAACAAAATGACACGATTGTCCTTAAATGCCGGGTACTTCTCATAAAGTTCCCTACGCTTTTCTTCTTCGTATTCCCAGTCAAAAAGCCGGTCTGTACGAGGCACGCCGAGCGCCTGTACCTTACTTGGTGAGATGCCAAATGCTTCCGCATAAATGTCTCTTACGGTATCGCTGCTTACCGGTACGAGATCATAATTCCTGTGATTCATGGAAGTCTGCGGCGCACCGCCCTTTTTCCCCATGCGGGTAAGCCCAAACGTCTTAAAGGCACCGCAGGCATGCCATAACTGGATAATCTTTGTCTCGTTCCGCTTATGAATGCTGTGAAGCTGTGGATAAAAGTCTTCTAGAATAATGACTGCCGATGTCGCGCACTTTAAGGCACACTCCCGCAGTTCTCTCTTCTTTAACTGGTCTACCGTCTTTGTATTAATAAATGTAGCGATCTCTACTCCCGGTTCATTCTCCTCAAACCACTTCTTTACAAGCATAAGATTTCCGCCCTCTTCCGGCTCTCTTTCCGACAGAAAAAGAATCTGGTTCGGCTTCACCTTATTCTTTGCCACGTATTTACGGTATCTGGCAGCAAAATAGTCGGTATTCTGCTGACGTGCACTGTAATTATATCCACTGATACGGTACACTGTCTCATTCGCCCGCTTCGCCGCATTTATAAAGTTCTTTCCTTCTTTAAAATAATCTCTTACGAGCAAAAATGGCAAGCCGAGAGAACATCCTGCAAACTTAAGCAGATTCCTCTTACGCACGATCTCTGCTCTTGCAAAAAGCTCCTTCTGTACCGGAAATGGCTGGTCATCAAGGCTGATCTCTTCTGCTCCGCACCAGAGCGCAAACACAACATTCACCTTATGGCGTGGCGGACTGTAAAATACATATGGCAGAAGAATCTCTGCATCGGCGCGGATCTGCTCGCCCACTTCGCCCTCTTCAATCACTACTTCCATCGGAAAACGGCGTTCTACCTGTCTTTGCGTAAATACTGCCTGTACACGTATGCGCTTTCCCTCCATCTCCTCCGGCATCTTGGCGCGGAATCCGAGCTTCATCGTCTTCTGCGTAATATTCACTGTAATTCTGTAATTAATCTTTCTCATAACTCTTATCGGTTTCTTTCTCTTATGATTTTTAAGCTCCTGGACTAACTTTATTTAGTAAATGCATTCTTTTTTATTGTTCCTTTTAAATAACATTCCAGCTTCGATAAAGGGATCTTCTTCTCCCACTGTCTTCGGGCAATATCCTGCTTTAACGTAAGTGCCTGATCCTGTGACTTCTTTAATTCTTCCGCATTACCTGCTTCTTTTGCACCTTTTGTATCTTTTGCTTTCGCTGTGATCGAAACAAGCTGGCTGCTCCGGCTTACCGGTAAAAAAGAAGAACCTGTATTATTCACCCTAAGTGTATTAAGAAGACTTCCTCCTGTGGACATCTTAAGAATGGACACAACCTTCTTAACAGATACTTCCTTCTTCTCTTTCTTTAATAATTCAGGAAGTTCTCCCGTCACCTTCATATACGAAGCATCTGCAAAGTCTTCTTCCATATCTTCCTGCGTATAATTCTTAATCGCCTTCTCTCTCCGGGCCGCACTGCTTCCCTTATCGTAAGACATTACCCAGAAAGGACCACCGGCACTTGCTCCCTTCGACTGTGCAATAACATCTGCCAACCGATACTTGTAAGCGGAGCGTGTTCTGCTTCCTACATCAGCAACCGTAACACAGTCATTGTTATCGATTGCAACGAGGACCATAAAGTGACCGCCTCTTGTAAAATACCCCGGTCCCATAAGACATACGACCGGCTTACCTGCCTTAAGGGCATTCTTAATCTCCTGATAGTCTGTTCCTACTCCCTGACAGCGAAGCCCATATGCCGCCGCCATCGCCGGTATCATCTCGTGAGCAGAGCCTTCTCTTGAATAAAATCCATGCTGGTATCCCCAGATGGCTGTATCAAGCGGAGTAACCCACTTACCAGTAAGCGATGTAATGACAACTGCCATGGAAGTCGGTCCACAGCCTGCCTTTGCAATACAGTACCCATTCTGATTCCATGCGCTATCTCCCTGATTAAAATAAATATAACCGGCTATATACTCTTTATGATTCTTCATCGAAAGACGGGTATCGTTATATACTTTCGGAATAAATGTATTGACCGTATCTCTTCCATCCGGTGCATCTTCCTCTGCAATCTCCTCCTTGATGTTCTTAACCGCACTCTTTGTCCTGATCTCCATATCTTTTCTTGTAGAAATCTTGTTATTCTGTGCGGTGTTATCTGTATTCCCATTCGTACGGTCATCCTCTAAATGATCAGAATTCTTATCCTGTGTCGTATTCTTATTACTATCTGCCTGTCCATCTGACCCAGATGCCGAACTGCCGGTCTGCTCTGTCTGATGCGAAGCATCGTTTGAAGAGCTGCTGCCCGATGTGCCATTCTCAGATGCCGAACTTCCTGCCGAACTGCTTCCAGATACAGAACTTCCTGATGTAGAACTTCCTCCGGATGTCTGACTGCCTGATCCTGAACTTCCTTCCGTACTACTTGATGTATCGCTTCCCGACGTAGTATGCGTACTTTCTGTCGTATGATTCGTCTGCGATTCATCCTTTCCGGTGCTGCTGCCTTCGGTATTCTTCTCGGAAGAAGCCTTCGTACCTTCTTCCTTCTTTGTCGTCACTTCTGTCGTACTCTCACTTTTTCCTAAACAATCGACAGATACTCTTACAGATATACTAGATCTACTCTGCACCGTCAGCTTCCTGCCCTGTACGGCGGCTTTCTCTGCCGCATAAACCATCGTCGGCTCTGACTCTGCCTGAAAAAAGCACTCCGGATTCGTAAATGTCATGACTGTACCCAGCCCCAATGCCAGTACCGTCCGTCCAAAGTTGTTCATCAATCCTTCCTTCTTTCTTTTTACATAGTTAATGTAGATTTTTTCGTGACTTATTGATATAATATAGCAAATAACATATTTTTACAATAGGCTTTTCTATTCTTTTGCATATTTAAGAATTGCCTATTTTGCCCGGAGGAGGGGCATACTATGGATAAAAAGTTTAATTTTCAGGAATTACAGGCAATCGTGGCAACACTTCGCGGAGAGAATGGCTGCCCATGGGATAAGTCACAGACACACGAATCGCTTAAATTATATACGTTAGAAGAAGCCTACGAAGTGAATCAGGCCGTATCTAACCTGACTAAGACCGGAGACTGCACCAACTTAAAAGAAGAACTTGGCGACCTTCTTTTCCAGGTGCTTTTACAGTCACAGGTTGCCGAAGATAACGGTGAATTTGCCATCGAAGATGTGATTGACGGCATCGCACGCAAGATGATCCACCGTCATCCACATGTATTTGCCGGCCGCCATTATGACAGCGTAGAACAACAGCAGGCTGACTGGGAGAAGTTAAAGGCACAGGAAGAAGGGCATAAACAGACCTCTTTAAAAGAGGACATCGATCTTATCCCGGAAAACTTTCCTGCCCTCATCCGCGGTGAAAAGGTAGCGAAAAAGGCTGCCTCTGCCGGTGTACTTTCCACCAACGATGAAGATGTATTCAAAGATCTTCTCACTTCCGTCATCAATCTGCAGCTCGGCACCGCCGGCGAAGACTCTGAAAAGAAGTTCAGCAGCGATGAAGAACTTTCCGAAAAGTTAGGAGACACCCTGTTCGCACTGTGCCGCTTCTGCGCAAAATATAAAGTCTCAGGTGAGATGGCACTTTTAAAGAAACTAGAAGAATTTTAGAAAGCCTTAAATGATTGTGTCCAGAGATTTTTTCCAAACATCATGTTGGCAAGCTTCTTGCCAGATGTAATGGTATGAAAAAAGAGGTTGAATTTTCAAAATGCGAATCCCATTTTAGGTATGGGAAGTTTTAGTACTTAACTTATTATCACAAACACTTAGGAGATATTATGGCAAAAACAGACTATAAATCAACTGATGCCTTAATGCGGCATCTTAGAAATAACGGAATTTCCATCTCAGGGACTTCACAAAAGCAGCAACTGATCAATACAGGATATTTTCATGGTTATAAGGGATACCGCTTTTTTGTATCATCCTCAAACCGCCTTCCATTTACCTCATACAATGAGATCAACGCAACCATACAATATGACACAAAACTAAAGTCTCTTTTATATGGGAAAATGATGTTTATCGAAACTGCTCTTAAAAATATTGCATTAAACACAATTATGACAGAAATAAATTCAAGCAGTGTCTATAATATGTATGATAAAGCAATCAGCAGTTACAAAAATGCTCCAGCTGGAACTCGCGAAGATATAAAAAAGAAATACCAAAATAACAAACTGAATCTCCAAGGTTCCATACAAAATACCATAGCCGCTGCATACCGCAAAGAGAACCCTAAAATCACCCATTTTTATAATAATGTCAACTATAATGAGGTTCCAATTTGGGCAATTTTCGAAATTCTTACTATGGGCGATTTTGGTTATCTACTTTCCTGTCTGACTATTGATATGCGTGAAAAAGTATCCCGTTCAATCGGCATAAATCTATCCAGCGATACCTACCGGGAATTGCTTTATAAATATGTATATGCCTTAAAGGATCTGAGAAATGCTATTGCCCATAATGATGTAGTATACGATACTCGTTTCAAAAAAATGGACCCATCCAGACCAATGAAACAGTGTCTGATTTTAGAAATGGGAATGCCTTACATAAATTTTAAAACTATTGGTGACTATATTATTCTCATTTGTTATTACTTAAAATTGCTGAAAGTTTCAAAAACTGAGATTAAGTCATTTGTTCGAGAATTTGAGAAAATCACACGAGAATACGAATCATCCGTAAACCCGAATGTTTCAGCTATTACCATTCATCCCGATTTGTTTTCTCGCCTGAACACCTTGAAAAATTCCATATAATGCTTGCATATTTCACTTATGCATAGTATATTATAGATAGCAATTGGGGTATGTGTTTGCGGACACATACTTGGAGGAGTCGGAGCAATCCGGCTCCTCTTTAATTTTCAACAGAATGCAGTCAAAAATGCTCTTGAAAAAATAGTCGAAGAAGTATATGCATTTCAGGAGGACTAAGGGATGATAGAAGAATGAATACAATATGGAATTGATAATTTTAACCAATAGCAGAAACTAACCAGAAAACAGGAAATCCATTGCTAGTCTCTGCGGCTTTAGAGCAAAGTCAAGATGCGATTGAGCATATTGACTGCAGTGATACAGAGCAGAGACTAACAATGGATTTCCTGTTTTCGTCTGTTTCGTTTGTTTCTTAAAATATCTCATCTATCAGAATGCTGCAGAATTCGCTATAGTAGTAAAGGAACTGATTCATATCCTTTTCCCCCATACGCTCTTTGACCCTCTCTAAGAGCGTTCCACACTTCTCCAGCTCTTCGGTAATAAGCTTCTTCCCTGCCTGGGTAAACTGTACTTTTACGTAGCGGTGATCTTCTTCACTGCTTTTCATTTCCAGATACCCTTTCCGTTCCAGGTTATGAAGCATTCGGGATACGGCTGGTCTTGACAGCTTCAGCGCATCTCCGATATCGGATGGAATGACAAATGTTTTGGCTAGCAGAAGCCGCCGCAGAGTAAGTAACATCGTCAACTCGCCTGACGGGATGTTACACAGCTGTTGAAACTGAACATTCGCCCTTCTCATCTGAATGATTAACTGTTGATAATCTTCTAAAGTCACCTTCTGTTCTGTCTGAGGTTCGTCTTCTGGCCAGTCAGAACTGCCTGTGTCTTTCGTTTCCATATTTCCTCCAAAAATACTTATATTTTTTTCATACACTTTTCATATACTGAAATACAACCACTTACTTTGCTATAACGATCCTGTCCTTCATCGGAACGTATTCTTTATCCATGGCTATGCTCTGGTATGCCGGACGGATGATCTTGTCGCAGTTCATCAGCTCTTCTAAGCGATGTGCGCTCCAGCCGACCATACGGGCAACGGCGAACATCGGGGTAAACAGCTGATCCGGCAGTCCTAAGATACGATACATTAAGCCGCTGTAAAAGTCAATGTTGGCGCTTACACCTTTGTAAATGCGGCGCTTTTCCTGAATGGTCTCTACGGCAAGTCTTTCTACTCTATTGTAGAATTCAAATTCTTCATCGTATCCTTTCTCTCTTGCAAGTTTATCAAGGAATCCCTTAAAGATTCTTGCTCTTGGATCAGAGATGGAATATACGGCATGTCCCATTCCATAGATTAAACCACTATGGTCAAATGCTTCTTTATTAAGGAGCTTCAGAAGATAGTTCTTGATCTCGTCTTCGTCTTCCCAGTCTTTTACTGTCTGCTTCATCTCGTCAAACATATGTACAACCTTGATGTTAGCTCCACCATGTTTCGGTCCCTTAAGAGAGCCTAGGGATGCTGCCATCGCTGAGTACGTGTCGGTTCCTGATGATGTTACTACGTGGTTTGTAAATGTGGAGTTATTACCACCGCCATGGTCCATATGAAGTACGAGTGCGACATCTAAAACTCTCGCCTCTAATGGTGTATACTTCTTATTCGGACGCAGCATACGCAAGATATTCTCTGCGGTAGACAGTTCCGGTTTCGGTGAATGAATATAAAAGCTCTTACCTTCTACATAGTGGTTATATGCCTGATAGCCATAAACTGCGAGCAGCGGTACGGTACTTGTAAGCTGGAGGCACTGACGGAGTACGTTCGGTATGGAAATATTATCTGCCATGTCATCGTATCCGTATAAAGTGAGTACGCCTCTTTGTAAAGTGTTCATCATGTCCTTACCCGGTGCCTTCATAATAACGTCACGTACAAAGTTCGTTGGTAATGTACGATAACTTCCAAGAAGCTTCTGAAATTCTTTCAGTTCTTCCTCTTCTGGCAAACGTCCGAAAATAAGGAGATACGCGACTTCTTCATACCCAAATCTCTGCTCTGCTACAAAACCGTCTACAAGGTCGTGGATATCGTAACCTCGGTAACGCAGTTCTCCATCGCAGGGAACCATCTTTCCATCAACTTCTTTGGAAGAGGTGATGGTGGAAATATCCGTAAGTCCTGCCAGCACACCCTTACCATTCACATCACGAAGGCCACGTAACACATGGTACTGGTCATACAGACCAGAAGGAATCTGCCCATGTTCCATGGAAAGCGCGGCCAGATCCTGCAGTTCCTGTGTCATCATTGAATATTCATTCATTCTATCACCATCTCTTTCTTAATTAACAATGTTAGTTATCTATGTTAATTATTATACCGAAAAAGGGATACTTTGTCAAATTAACGTGATGTATTGCACTGCCCGAAATCTATTCTGACAATATTTTACCCTGCTTATAAGTAGTTTACGCAAAAACACTGTACCTTAGCACCAAAATTTTATGTAATATGTACAAGTTTTTTCTGTTTTAAAATATTTGACTGTGCTATACTATAAATAACTTTATTTATATAAGGGGTTAGTATGCACTTTTCCCCTGTTTTAGTGCGACTGGTACTTATTTAGAATGTAGTTTTCATTGCGGCATTTGGAATACCACATTATACCACATTTCGATTTTGCCGGATTTTTCTACAGGATAAATATTTACTGCTATTATAATTTATCATTTAAAAATTTTTTAGAAAGGAGCGTATCATTTATGCAAATACAACGTCTCGTAGATCTGGAGGACTACGAATTTGATACATTGCTCGTTACGTATAATCATAAAAACCGCCTGAGTATCGAACTTGGAAAGGTCAGCGAAATTTTTGAAAGTCTTCAGGCTGACGGTCTTGTTGGCGGAAGCAAGGTATACGGACTTCGAGGAAAGGACTTCTCTTATCAGGGCCAGCCTTACTATAATCTGATCTTTATCGGTATCCCTGAGAAGGCAACTCCAAGAAGATTTCAATTACAGTTTGGCCAGGCTATGAAGGAAGCGAAGCGCTTCCATGGTAAGAATCTTCTTATGACTGCGATCGGTGAGGATGTTTCCTACTGGTTAAGTTCCGCTATGAAGGGACTTCTCCTTGCAGACTATTCCTTCGATAAGTACATTTCTGATAAACCAGAAGCCCCTGAACTCCATCTTGGAATCTTGACAGGAATTGATTCTGCATCCTTTAAGAAAGAAGAACAGTACACAAGAATGATGGCGAAGGCTGTTACAACCGCTCGTGATCTGGTGAATGAACCAGCGAACGTTATGACACCGGCCGCTCTTGCCGCTAAAGCAAAAGAAATCTGCGAAAAGAACAATATCAAGTGCACCATCCTTGAGAAGCAGGACTGTGAGGCGCTCGGTATGAATTCTTACCTTGCCGTTGCCCGCGGTTCAAAACAGTCTGCGAAGTTCATCGTTATGGAATATAACGGACGTGTTACTGATGATGAAAAGATTGCTTTAATCGGTAAAGGACTCTGCTTTGACTCCGGCGGATATAACTTAAAACCTGGCACTGCCATGAAAGGCATGCATGGTGACATGGGCGGCGCAGCCGCAGTAATCGCTGCAATGGGCGCGATCGCAGAAGCGAAGCTCGGCATTAATGTAACTGCTGTCATCCCAGCCTGCGAGAACATGATTTCCGGCAAGTCTATGAAGCCGGGTGATATCGTTAAGTCTATGAACGGTAAGTACATCGAAGTTGTCAATACAGATGCAGAAGGCCGTATGGCTCTTATCGATGCCATCACTTACGCGATCCGCGAATGTGGCGCTACAACATTAATTGATGTAGCAACCTTAACCGGTGCATGCGTTGTTGCCCTCGGTGACCGCTACACTGGTGCATTTAGTAACAGCGATGAACTCATGGCTAAGATCGTTCAGGCATCCATCCTTGCAGGAGAGAACATCTGGAGACTCCCTATGGGCGATGAAGAATATGATAACTTAAACGCATCCACCGTAGCTGATATCGCAAACTGCGGTAAGAAGTGTGGTGCAACCGCTGCCGCAAGATTCTTAGGCGAATTCGTAGAAAAGAAACCTTGGGTACATCTTGATATCGCTGGAACATCCGAATCAGACGAAGACAAAGAGATTTACTCTAAGGGTGGAACCGGAGCCGCAACAATGCTGCTTTATGAAACAGTGAAGTTGATGGAGAAACCGTATAAGAGTTATTAAGGGACAAAGAGACGGAAAGAGAGCAGATCTTAATATAGAAAAAGCTTAGTTTCACAAAAAAAGATGGCTTGGATGCCATCTTTTTTTGCTCTAATGCGCTTTTTCTATATTAAGATTCGCTCTCTTTCCTGTTTTTTGGCTGTTGGATTTTGCCTTTTAATAAGAACTCTCTTATACGCTTTCTCCATATGTGAATACGGGGATGAGATTCGATATTCTCTGGAAACTATCTTTTTTGCTCTAATGCGCTTTTTCTATATTAAGATCTGCTCTCTTTCCTGTTTTTTAGCTGTTATCTTTACTGAAACAGCTGTGCTTCTCTGATTACGACGTTTTTATTTTTTGCCCAGATAGAGCCGAATTCGCCTCCGCCTAATGGTGCTGCTCCTCTTCCAACTTCTACTGTAATGAATGGAATTTTTTTCTTATAAAGGTAATATGTTCTGGAGTATCCATGTGGAAGTGCGTAGCTTTCATGCTGTACAAGCTGGTAACCTGTAAGGCTTTTTGCAGTCTGGTACATTCTTGTCGTTGCATTTCTTACTGCTTTTGGTGCGCGGCTGGTTGACTTACCGTAAATAATGGAGCCTGTGGAGTGATAGCTTACAATACCGACAATCTTCCCCTGTTTCTGGATTCTATTTGACCATTTTACTAATGCTCTTGTCTCGCTCTCGCTTTCTGCCTTTGGTCCACAGTATCCTGAGCTTCCTTTTCTTCCGGATGTTTTAAATGCTACATTCCAGTTACGGTTTAAGTCTACACCTCTTGCATTCGCTTTCCATCTGCTGGAGCTGCCTCCCATCTTTCTAAGAGCTGAACGAAGCTTTTTATTACGGATTGCATTAAATCCACGCTGGCTAATCGCTGTTCCGTCCGGATTACAGGATGGTACATAGTGAATTGCCACTTTATCCAATGTAGCAGAAACCTTCTTGCCACTTATCTTTTTATTGTAATTACTTAAATAATATTCAATCTGCTTCATACAAAGCTGTACTGTCATATGCTCTCTTGCATGAAGGTTCCCCATAACAAGAAGATGCTTCTTTGCATCAGGATTACCGATTACAACTTCATAAAGATTTCTCTTATCTTCACTCTTTCCGATCACATTCACCTGGCAATGATTCTTATACTTTTTCTTAAGCTGCTGTAAATCTTTCTGCAATTCGCTATAGCTGTAATTCTTCTTACCACCGGAAACAATCGCTGCATCTGCAGTCACGCCCTTTGTTGTAAATCCGATACAGCAGATCAATACCGCTGTAAAAATCCAGCCCATCATTCTTTTCATGTTCTTTTTCATGATATTTTTCTCTCTTTCCCTCTTATTTGCTTTGTTTACTCCTACTTTTTCTTAGTATATGCCTTAACAAAATTGTATACAAGACACGCTGCAACAATGACTGCTGCCATTATAAGAAAATCTGCAAGTGTCATCCGCTATTCACCCCTTTATTCATAATCCAGTCATATGATACCAGAGTCAAAAAGTCAGAAAGCCGATGCAAACTTGCTTGCAAGAGGATTTTTGAACTCTTGACCCTAACCGTTATGTGTCATATTTTTAAATTATATCATATTTTCCAAGAAAAAAATATGATATCCATAGCAAAAAATGCAAAAAACAGCCCTCGGCATTGGGTGTGGCATAGCAAAACGCAAGACATCTACACTTTTATACATAGAGCCACATTTATCCATAAATTTATATGCGATTTTCTAATGGTAGCCTCAACCTACAAATGCAAAAACAGCCCCCGGCATTGGGTGTGGCATCATTGGCAGGAATTCTCATAGGATACAGGAATCGCATGCAAAAATTTATGAAGATGCGCGGTACCTATGATATAAAAGAAGCAGATGCTTTGCAGGTTTTGCGTTATGACACTTGAGAACGAATCCGCCACCGAGCGCCTTGTTTGAGCTTTAGCGAGTTTGGGCGCGAATGGCGTTTTTATAAAACGTTCGAAAGTGGCATAGCAAAACGCAAGACATCTGCGCTTTTATACATAAGGCCACGCATCTTCATAAATTTTCACATGCGATTTTCTATATCTACATATAGATTCCTGACATAGGGTTAGGGGCTGTTTTTGCAACAGCCCCTCGCCCCTTTTATAGGGAAAGTTACTTTATCCGCCTTTTCCTTTTGGTAGGGAAATGGAAAAGGCAGTTCCAAAAAAGTTACTTTGCTCTTATTACTTTTTTCACTTCCGGACCATTACCATATCCTTTACCTAATGCTGTACTGATTCTGATCGTCAGCTTTTTCCCTTTCTGTGCTCCGTTAGGAACCCATACGGTATAACTCTTTTTACTTCCTTTTACCCAGTTACCAGCAACCCACATACCGCCGATTTTCGGTACTTTTTTCTTTAAGGTTACTTTTACTTTATACTTCGTATAGGTATACGGTGGTACCCATTCATAACGTGAAATGTGTCCGCCAACCCAGTGTCTGCGCCACCAGCCCTTAACCTTTACCTTTTTCCTCTGTACGATTTTGATGGACTTGATAGCCGGTTTCTTCTTAGAACCGGTCTTCATTGTTACGACATCGGATGGCGTTCCTGTCATACCATTTGCATAAGCCTGTACGCGGAACTTGTAATTCGTCAGAGGTTTTAATCCTTTGATCGTCACCGGATTACTGTTACCACAGGAGAAGTATCCTAACGTCTTTGCTGTCGTCCATTTACCCTTCTTTAAAACCTGAATCCTTACAGAAGTCTGCAGCTTATTCGGATAATCTACCCAGAACTTTGCTGAATTATAACCGGTAGCCACACGTGGCTTTTTCAATTTCTCTGCCGGACTGATCACATAAGTTGTAAATGTCTTTCCGTTTGTTGTCTTAAAGGTGATCCATGCATGTCTGCCTGGTGCAGTAGCAGTAGATGGAATTCCATCATAATCAACTGTATTTGAATTATACCAGTCCCATGTCTTTCCGGTAAGATGGTCATATACTGAAACAATCTTATCATCGGAATTCGCCGGTACGGTCTGTGCGATCACCTTTTTCTTCCCTATGTCGGAAAGCTGAATCTCACTTGATGAACAACTAATTCCATTCGCAGGGATCCAATCATGACCGTTTAAATTAAACATAAATGTTGCTGGATAATAAGCCTGTCTGTTATTAACTATCTTTACATAATAAGTGCCACTTGTTAAAGTTTTCGAACCTATATTCCATATGTTCTCGCCTTTATATTGTGTAGCGGCTTCTTTGTATACCAGTTCATCACGAGAATTATATATTTTGATAAATGTTTGACTTTGATGAAAAAGGCTGCATCTTTCTTTCTCAGCTAGCTCAAATATCGGATTAATTACTGCTCTATCCTTAACATCAAACTTATACCAACGTTCATCTTCTCCAGAGCCAGTAACACCTTCATAAAGACTGTTCTGCATACCGGATAATGGAATTTCCACTGCGGTATTTTTATTAAGACCAATCGCCTGCTCTTTCTTTTTTACTTCTTTACTAAGATAGGCTGCTTTAATGTAAAATGTAACAGAAGTAGAACTTGAAGCTGAAGAAGAAAAAATAACTTCACAAGCCTTCTCTATACGCTGATATGGATATAAATAAAGCACATTTGCATCTTTTGCTACTGGATTTTGGCGGCTTACACACTCATGATTTCCTACATATATACTTAGTTTATAATTATGATCCGTTTGTTCAATATTATGCTCAAAAGTTACTTTTACCGGTTTATCAGAGTTATTGGTTATATTAATATATGGATTACTATTTTCTCCTTTCGTAAATGGAACCATTTCTATCGTTCCTGGGGTAAAGTTTTTAGGAATACCGACTTCATCGGCATTCACCCCGGCATCTGCCATAAACCAGAACCCAAACACCAAAGCACATAACAATAATCCCTTCATGAAATAGTTACATATTCGTTTCGTTCTCTCTTTTTTCATAATGATCCCTCCTGTTTATTCTCCAACGAAGTTGCGGGAGTGTCGTTTTTAAACCATTAAGTTTTCTAAGAAAATTATAACAAATATGCTCATTTTTCACACTGTCCTTAAGTACAGGTTTTCTTCACAAAGAAGGTGGATTTTTTTCTGGACTGCTTGGAATGATAAAGTTTTTATTGGTGACTGCGATTGCAAGTCGTGTTTTATTGGCATAGCCGGTTTTGGATAAAATATTGGATACATGAAACTTTACTGTTCTCTGGGATATATGCATTCGTTCAGCAATTTCACTATATTCAAGTCCTTCGCAGACGAAGCGCAGCACCTCGATTTCTTTGGCAGTAAGTTCTGAACTGTCCGCAAGCCCCAGCTTTACACTCGGTGTTTTATCCGGAAAAATTTGTTCTCCCGCCATCGTTTGTTCTATGACATCAATGAGGTTCTCCGGGCTGATATCTTTATACCAGAAGCTGTCAACTTTCGCTTCCTTTGCTCTTTTTAAATAGCCGACTTCAACCATGGAAGTGACGATAATTATTTTTATATCCGGAAATTCTGCTTTAATTTCTGCGGCCGCTTCTATACCATCTTTATTCCCGGCTGTACATACATCCATCAAAATCAGGTCGATTTTCTCCCGCCTGCATACGGCAAGTGCAACATCTGCTCCATTTACACTGGCAGAAAGTGCGTATTTCCCACTATCTAAAAGTATTCTTTCCATATTTTCACGAGGCATCCTCTGATCTTCTACGATTAATACCTTCTTCATTCTTCCTCCTCACTTCCCCTCTCCTTTTGAAATGTTATTGTCAATGCAAAATACGGCATGGATTGTATATGCATTTCCCCACTATAATCAAATATATGCCGGGAAAGGTTATATAGTCCTCCTTTGGGAACAACTTCTTTTTCCGGCGCCACCCCATTATTTGTAATACGAATACGATAAAAATCATCATTTTCCTGCATTGTAATAGAAAGTTCTGTCGCACCGGCGTGACAGACGCCATTCGTCAGACACTCTCGCATAGCAAGTATATATATATTGGCGTACTCTTCGTTCTTTGGCAGGGAACCAAAGCACTCTATCTTTACGCCAAGCGTTTTCGCATCCTGCAGAAATCTTTCAAATTCTCCTTCATCCAATGGGTACTGATTATCGTTCCAGATTGCATTTACCGCCTGACGGAGTAATCTGACCGCATCGCTGTAATCTGCACTCTCCTGCATTAAGCTTTGCCTGATAGCCGTCAGTCCCGCTCCCATCTGATCATGCAGCTTTGTCTTCGCGGCAAGCACTTCTCTTTCCCTTGTCAAGATCAATACATTGTCCGAAAGATAGCGAAGTTCTCTTGAGATTTCTTTTAACTTTTCCGTCTGCTTTGTCAAATTTATTTTTTCATGATATTGCTTTGTAATATCCATAAAAACAGCTTCTGTATACACATTTCCATCGCTGTCTTTTACTTCATTTTCCTGGTAATCCCACGCCTTTCCATCAGGAAAAAGGTACATCTCTTTTTTATCTGTGAGTCTAGTCACACCATTTTGCGTACTCGTATGAAGGGCGTCCCGCAATTCGCTGAGTTTCTGCAGATCTTTATGTGCAAGAATTCGGAAAAGCCGATACATCTGCGTATTAGCAAGCTTCACTGCACCATTGGAGTTAAAATAGCAAATGCCTATCGGCAAAAGGTTCATCGCTTCTTGGATCGAATTCCGTCCCACTTGCTCCTTTGTTATCCTTCTCAGCCGGATACCTTCCCAGATAAGTAAAAAATCAATAATGCCGACAATGCACCAGATTACCCAGATTGGAACAGGCAGCACTTCATAATAGTTTTCTCCCTTATCTATCTGCCCAAATGAATACGCCAGATGATTCAACAGAAAAAACAAGAATAAAAATGCAAAAATATTCCAATGCCACTTCTTTTTATCTATCCGCATATCATGAAACATAAGAAGCAAAAATAAGGTAACGATCAAGCTGAGCAGCACCGCTGTCATTAACAGCGTCTGCATTACCTTATATGAAAGATAGAATGTCTGCATTACTTTTCACCTGCCTTTTTCACAGTAAATGTAAATTTCCATACACCGTCTTCGCACTCGCCTTTCTCTGCCTTGTCAAAAAATGAGCTCAGATTCGCTTCACTTTCTACTTCCATACAAACAATCAGTTCTTCTCCACAAGGACGAATCTTCACCCACATAAACTGAATAGAATCCACGCAGGCTTCTACTATTGATTCAAAAAAGCTATAAATACGAACTGCATCCTGCACATAAATGCGCTCACCCGCAGGAGCAGTCAAGGCACATTCTATCCCCATTAACTTCAAACTGCTAAAAGACTCTTCCAGACAGGCTCCAAGCTCCGCAACATCGGATATCTCTGCTCTTTCTCCAATAAAAATCAAATTTCCATATCTTTTTATGTATGTTCCGATCACACTGATCTTAGCAAGCAGCCTGCGGCTCTTTACCAGATCTTCCTCCACTTCGTATCGGCTAAGCAGCTCATTTAACAGCCCGATCTGTCCGGCAGTCTGCGTCTGTAACTTATCGTATAAACGATTCTTTTCCCGCAGCATATTAATCTTTGCCTTTGTCTGATAATTCTCCTGTTCCAGACAATTACTCTCCTCTATTGTTTTCCTGTTCTCTTCCATTCTTTCAAGCAGCATAATAATATATTCAATATCTTCCTGCCATAAAATATGTCCACCCTGAATCGGTCTGTTTTGGATCAGCGTCTTCTTATCAACAACAACGTCTCCCTTCTCCGCTTCCCTCATCACCGCTTCCGAAAGCTCCATTGCATTAGCAGAAGTATACCAGACACGATAATTTCGATCCGTAATCTGCGCTCCCATCGTACACACTTCAAATAGTTCTTCATACCCTGTATTCGTCTGAATCAGCCCACAGTAAATACAGCTCTCAAATATGCATACAAACATCAGGCATAACGCCGCTGTAATATCTCCACCAATAACCTGCATCCACTCTGCACCACTTGCATAAATAATCGCATAAAGAATCGAAATACCGATTCCGATCACCGGCAAATACTTCTTTCTCTGAGACAGCCGGCACTTATAAACCATTAAAGCAAACGCAACCACCGCGCAGACAACTTCCCACAACAGCACAGTATAATATCCCCACGCATAGCGGTAGCCTTTATCCGTCCATACCTCTCCTGCCGCAAAAGAAAACACACACTGATGAAAATCATTTGACAATACCAATAAAAAACAGAGCGTTGTAGGAACATATAAAAACTTTAACCACTTCGGTAAAATGTACTCCTCCGGCTGCCCAAGCAGAACTGCTGTCTGTACCGCCGCCTGCGGAATAAACAGCATCGGCAGGTAATAGCTGTACCATAAATAACGCTCTACATTTACATCCATCGCAAAAAAATACTTTATACTACGTACAATAAACCAGAAAATCATTAACCCCGATATAAAAATCAGTGTATTTTTCGCCGCTTTTTGAACGACCCGCTTATGAATACTGATTCCCCACCCAATATATAATCCAATATATATCAAGGTTCGTAAAATCCCCCAAAAAAGATATCGCGGACTTACCTTCCCTACAATACGGCATAGCAACGCAGCGATAACCAGCCCTGCAAAAATAACTTGATTCCAATTCCTTTGTTTTTTCTGTTGTATTTGCTCCTGTGGTTGTTGTTTTCGTTGTATTTGTTTCCGTTGTTTTTGTTGTTTCTGTCGTATTTTTTGCATCACAGCGCACATGCCACTCCCTTTACTGAATCGTATCGTCCATCTCTTAAGATTCATTGTACTATATTTACAGGCTTTCTACTATATTTATATTTTTCTGCACAGCAAAAAAGAGAGCATCTCGACTACTATTCTAGATGCTCTCTCTAGTAATTTGAATTTTCAATTATGTCCAACGGACTATACCTCCTGTTTCCCTTTTAACTTTAAGCTAACCATCCACAGTTTGTATTGTAATCAGTCATTCCTTCTATCTTCTACAAAAGGATTATGATTCTTAATACACTTACTTCTGATTCCTTAAAATCTCCGGTCATATGATTCATCTCAACTTTGGGCGATTATTCCTTTGAATTCTAAGCTGATTCCTGGATTCTTCAATTCTTCTTCCTACTACTACCTAAAGTGCTATCTATCTGATATTATCACTCACAATCTTTGAATCTTTAAATCTGCAATCTCACTTAAATTCTAAAACTTATGTTTTTGTTGGTCTATACCTCCCGCTATGGTATCGTTTCGAATCTTAACTTAAGTTTTTGTTGGTCCGTACCTCCTGGTTTAGTATCGGTTCTTAAATCTTAACTTAACTGTTTGGTGGTCTATACCTCCTGCTATAGTATCGTTTCGAGTCTTAGCTTAAGTTTTTGTTGGTCCGTACCTCCTGGTTTAGTATCGTTTCTTAAATCTTAACTTAACTTTCTGGTGGTCTGTACCTCCTGCTATAGTATCGTTTCGAATCCTAGCTTAAGTTTTTGTTGGTCCGTACCTCCTGATTAGTATCGGTTCTTGAATCTTAACTTAACTTTCTGGTGGTCTGTACCTCCTGTTATAATATCGTTTCCTAAATAAAAATTATGTTTTTGGTGGTCTGTACCTCCTTCTGGCTTATTTAAATTCTGAAATTAATTTTAATCTGTTTGCACTCTCACCTCTTTTTCATGATAAAAGCAAAACCTCTAATTTCAAAATCTATATGATGGACTGTGCCGTCCGTTCTTTGTTTATGTCTGTATTATAATGCAGAGTTCTTGTTTTGTCAACACTATTTTTATATTTTTTATTGATTTTCTAATTTTATTCTTTGAATCCGATTCTTTTTAGTTTTTATTATATTTTATTTATAATTTTCAGAATATTCAATCTTTTTTCAAGACCAAATTATAATATCAAATACCTTTCAAAACCATCTTAATCCCCACATCACAGATAACTGTTCCTTTTTCGTCAGATTTTCTTCATTCTTTTCTCACAGAATGTTCACATATTTCCGGTATCATAAAACCATCAAAAACAACAACTTATTTTTGATAGATTTTTTTCATACTTTCCTCTCTTTTAAAAAACCAGCCTTCATTGGCTGGCTTTTTTATTTTATCTTTATTGGATGAGAAAACCCAGTCGTAACTATGCTAAGGCTAGGATGAATTATCCAATAAAGATAAACAAACAGACAAAAGAATTTCCTACTATACTCATTGTAATGTGAGAGCAAGAGAAGGATGCTTCCTGGCATTCTTCTCGCTGTGATATCTTTACAATGAGTATAATAGGAAATTCTTTTGTCGTATGTTTCTCAATCATTCTTTTATATGGAACTTTTTCTGTATCTCTTTTCTTCCCCACAATTCCACTTCATTCCGGTGGGCAAGATTTCTGGCACTTTTCGTAAAATTACTATTTGTAACTACCATGGCATTATCTGCCTTATAGTACGCAATAGAACCGACAACTTCCTGTACGGCAGCAATCCCAACATTCCTTTCATAACGCTTTGCCTGAACAACCGTCTTTTTCCCCCATTTACGAAGAACAAGATCTGCCCCGTAATCATGGCTGTAACTTGTGAGTTTCACACGATATCCAAGATGCCGGAACTGAATAGTTAAATACCGCTCAAATGCCCGTCCACTCAGCTTATCTATTCTTTTCATTGTCATATGAAGATAATATAAAATGCATAAACGTCTGATAAACTGATAAATACAAATAGCACAGAGTAAAGCACAGCCGACTGCCGCCTCTCCCTCTCTCCTTGTATAAAATGTATATCCTTGCAGAAACGTATATAGAACACCCGCTAACCATAGCCACTTTTTAATATCGAAATATCGCATCTTATCTTTTGCCTTTCTAACGCCTTTAAAATGATATCTCAAAGTATACACTATTTTACTATTTAATTCATTAGGGAACAGACGAAAATAAAAAGAATAGACCATTGCAAATGTAAAGATATCACTGCGTAGAAAATGCCTGTTCGGCATTTTTA